>OIYV01000009.1_pt1 | contig 190529 bp, 192 predicted proteins | sample 1588251 | NCBI WGS metagenome assembly OIYV01 (sample SAMN03283282) | human gut metagenome | biome: human-associated habitat; material: feces | host: Homo sapiens | place: Peru | collected 2012
TTCTAGCTTTTCATATACTAAATCGCTAAAGTCCTTTATACTTAAATCTTTCATTTGCAACACTCCTTTATCATATCGTCTAACTTCTTCTTAACTATTTCTACATTTTCATCTCTACTTTTGAAACTTGCATCTCCCATAAAGTGGTTTGCTTTCATTCCGTGAGCAATATAGAAATCTACTCCTTGAATATTAACCACTGGATAACCTAATGCTTTTTCTACTTTAGAAACTGGAATGAACCATTCAGTATAACCACTTTCTATAAAGTGTTTTGATTTTCCTACGTGCTCCATTTCAGCGTTAGCACCTGTACCAAAATATTCAAAAAACAAATATGAAACTCCATTAGACATAAATTTTGAAGGATCAGCATAAACTTTCCCCTTTACTTCCTTAGTAGACATATCGACCATTTCGACTAATATGCCTTCTTCATTATGCCCTTTTTCTAGCTTTATAGCATAACCTCTAATGTTTTTTAGTACATCTTCAGTTATCATCTTTGTAGTTTGTGGTAGTTTTTGAATTATAGCATTAATATTTTTGAAATTATGTTTTACTTTAATCTTGCAACCTAGATTTATCATTGTACTTTCTCCATTCTATAAACATATGTGTCACCTATTTTGTTTTTGTCTAGCACACGATACTCCGGGATAAACTCCTTAGAATTTGAAATATTAGTAAATGATACTCCATCGCCTTTTTGTATGTCATAATCTCTTGTGCTTCTGCCTTTATAAATACTATAATCCACTTCTCCAGTAGACTTTCTGTCTAATTCGTTTGCGTCTTGTTGCATATTTAACCAAGCTGTGCTTTTATATTTCCATACTCTTTCTGATTCGCCGTGGTCTTCTACTTCTTCATATTCTGATATATATACTTTGGTTAAATCTCGTAATAACATTATCTAATCCTCCTTAATCCAGATTTTATAATGTCATTTCTTAATTTTTCTATAATATCTTCATATGAACTTGATATAGAACCTTCTCCACGACTTGTTAAGCCTTCTGCACCTCTTGAAAGATAGATTGCTTTTGTTGCTTTCTTAATATATGGAAATAACTTCTCATCATTTTTTTGTCTATTAGAAATATCAGAGGCAATAGAGCTTACTTCCTCTAATATTTCATTTAAGACTTCTTCATCATCTTTTTTATAGTTAACTCCTAAATCATCTATTATCTTATCTATACTACTGGTTTCTGCCATTTCTATTGCCTCCTTAATTATTCTTTTTCAGCTTTTGGTTTAGCTTCTTTTGTTTCTTTCTTTTCAGCTTTTGGTTTAGCTTCTTTTTCTGCTTTGTTTATTTTTAGCCCTATAAATGTAGACATTTGTTTACCTCCTATCCTTCATATGAACAATATACACCAGCTAATTTGTTTTCATATACATGTCCATATAAGTTGTTGTTTCTATATTTGAATACGTTGTCATCTCCATTTTGATCTTCATCTGGTGTAAAATATTTTATGTATTGATCCATAGCTGTTACTACAGCAGATTTCTCAACACATAAGAAGTTGATATCTTTTCCACCTTCTACTAATTCATAGTAGTCTGATGTTGAAGGGTTTCCTGTTGGAGAAGTTACTTTTGAATATGCTCCAGAACTTTCTGTGTAATATGTCTTTCCTGATACTACAGCTGTATCTGTTGACTTAATATATGAATCTTTTGCTTTTTGGTATCCATAATTTTGTTTTCCATTGTTTAATGTTACTGCTGTATACATTCTTGTTTGTGGAACTTCAATTATTGTAGCAAATCTTTCTAATACTTTTTTAGATTTAGTTGTGTCTAAATCATCTATCATTCCTTTTAATGTTGGTGTTATGAATAAAATTCTGTTTTCTGTTGAAACTTCATCTTCGTCCATTTTATTTATACATGTTCTTAATGCTGTTACAACTCCTGCACCGTCAGAAATAGTTTCTTTCTTTGTTGAGATTCCTGCTACTCCTGCTATTTTTGCAATTCTTGCTGCGTCTGTTTCTGGAACTACTTTTGTTCTTACAAATTCTCCAGATAATCTTGCAAAAGGTAATCCTAATGCTTCTTGGTTGTCTAGTCTATCAATTCTTAAGTCTTGGCTTCTTTCTTTGTCATATTTTACTGTTTCCCACACAAATTTTGTTGAGCCCTTTGTGTATCCATCATTTCTTGAGAAATCTCCTAAACCATCCATGTCTAGTTTAGCTACTTTTATTTCTCCATTTAATCCTTTTTGTACTGTTGTTTCATCTCCATCTAATATAGATGTTTTTGCTTCGTTTTTATATACCTCGTCTAATTTAGGTAAATAAATTGTTGATATTTCAATATTATTCATTGTTTATTCTTCCTTTCTTATTTCAATCCCATTGCCTTTCTTATTGCTTCATCAGCACTTGACTTATTACCAGATGGGTCTGGATTATATGGTGGTTTTTCTTTTGACCACTCATTTACTGCTTTTTCTACAATTCTGTCTTGAATTGTTTTTATAAGCTTTGTTTTTGCCTGTAATTGCTCTGCTGTCATGTTTTCATAATCAAAAAGATTTAAAAATTCTGGGTCAAATGCTGTGTCTTGTGTTGTTGCTATTTTTAAAGCTTCATCTTTTAAGTCTCTAGCATTTAATTTTTTTTGCATTGCCTCATAATCTTTTTGTTGTTTTTGCAATTGATATTGTAATTTTTCAGTTTCGTTCATTTGTGCTAGTCTTTCTGCTTCTGATTTTTCAGCATCATTTTTAGCTTTCCAACCTTCCTGTGCTGTTTGAATAGCCTTTTGAACTCTTCTGTCAAATTCTGCTTGATTCTTTCCATCCTTTAAGAAATCATCAAATGTTACAGGATTATTATTTGTTCCTGCATTCTGATTATTTGCTCCCGCTGGTTCATTGTTTGCCCCAGTATTAGCATTATTTGGATTATTGTCTTGTCCTTCCATTTTTTACTCCTTTTGCCCCAGCCATTGCCCATAAAGCCCCAGCCATTGCACTTGTATTCTGTTGTTCTTTAATGCCTGCAATCAGTAAAAAGGCATAAAAATAAGAGCTACGTCTAGCTCTTGATTTATAATTATAAAATGTTAATAACTTATTTATTATCTTTATTCTTTGCTTTCATATATCCTTCTGCAAAATTATATTTTAATACCCACATAAATGGTCTAAATATTGTAATTATAGTAAATATAATCCAATACGCAGTGGGCATTTGTAATTTAATGCTTAATATTAAAACTAATAACCACATATTATTCACCTTCTTTCCATAATAAAAGCACCTACTTCAAAAGTAAGTGCTTATTTCTTTCTATTGTATAAATTGTATTCCATTGTATCTTCAGTATCTATTTTTCTAAAATGTTCTGTAATATCCTCATCATCTTGTAAGTTATATTCTTCAATCAATTTTATTAATTTATTAGTATTCTTTTCTTTTAATGCTTTCTTTTTTATTTTCTCATAATTCATTTATTACACCTCTAATATATTCAAACAAACTTTTATCCTTATTTAATAAATTTTCTTTATTCTCAATATATTCTCTAAATCCTTCACTAAAGTAATCTCCTAAACAATTCATATTAATATTTCCATTACTATAAGTTCTTAAATTACCTTGTAAGTCCTTATTGTAAATTTTACCTTGCAAATCAGATATAAATTTCGCGTTCTTTATTCCATTCATGCCCAATTCTTCATTATATTTTATTAATTCTTGATTATAATTCTCTAATCCTGCATTACGTATTTTAATATATTTTTTATCGTTTAGTATATTTAACTTAGTTTCTATTGCATGACCAATTTCGTGAATAACTTCGCCTTCTGTCAAATTTTCGCCATCCATTATATATATTTTATCTTCTTTTCTATCATAAAAACTGTTTTTAATTATATGATTATTTCTGTATACTTTACCTTCTGAAAATATTTCATAATTTGTATCTTCAATTAAATTTCTTATATTGTAAGGCAATTTTGTTATTGCATTTACAATTCTGTCTATTTCACTTTCAGGCTTATAATCTTTATTCACATTTAGCCTAATATATGAAGGATATTCTATATCATTATAACTTGTTTTTTCTTGTTTTTCAACTGGTGGCAAATACATTATTGTACTTCTACAATAATGAAAATGATGTTGTATCGGTGGAAGATTTAAGCCTAGTACTAATCCATTACATCTAATTCTTTGTATTTTTAGCTCTTTTTGTGTTTCACCATAATATCTATCAAATACATTTTCTTTGTTGATATAAAATTCTTGATTATTTAAACTATCACACATCAATGTTGTTTTATCATCTTCTACTGCTATAAATCTAACTTTTGAATTATCTTCTGCTATTTTTTTTATTCCTTCTACTTTTGCTAAATTGTTTAATCCTATCATTTGCATATCTGCTGCGCCTGATATTTTATCGTCATTTATATTAAGCTTTTGATTATTTTGTCTATTTATTATTGTTTGGAACTCGCTAGAATCGATTTCTAGGTCTTTTTTTTGTTGTATATTTAAAATTACTTGTTTGTATATTTGCTGAGCATTATATTGCATTGTCGCTTCAACGTATTGTTCCCAGTTAAATCCACTATAATTTGGTTGGTCTAATAATGCAAGAAATAAAGCCATCTCTAATATTGATGGCTTTTTCTTTTTATTAACTTCTTTTTGTCCTTCTTCATAATAATAATTTGTGTCTTCATACATTATCTGCTTTTCTTTTTCTTCTAATTTGCTCTGTTCTTCTATATATGCACTATAAATAAGTAATTCTAGTATTTCACTGTTTTTTACTCTTGTTCTTTTATAAATATTATTTGCTAATACACTAAAATAGTTATTATTCTTTAATAATCCTTGTTCTTTCCATTGTTCTATATATGTGTTTATTCTTTTTTTAGTCTTATTGTCTGCTATATTGTAAATATTCTCTGATGTAAAATCAAATGTATCAAAGAGTTCTTGTAATCTGTTCTGGGTTTGTTTGGATGTTTTATTGTATAACTGTTTTAATTGTCTCATATAATTATCATGTTGCTTCCACATATAAAACACCTCTATTCTAATGTTATTTTTACTTCATTTAATTTACATGCAATATTATTAGTTATTGAATCATTCTCTCTATTTTCAAAGTGTATCTCATTATCAGATATACTTGCATAAATAATTTTGTCATATATTTTATTGCTATATTCTATTTTAAACCCTTTATTGATTTTAGGATTATATGGCTCCAACATCATTTTCTTTTTCTCCCTTCTTTATTGAAATATTTTTTCTTTCATTATCTTGATTAGATTTATTATTGTCTGTTTTATTGTTTATTTTAATATCTGTTGTGTCTTGTCCCATTTTTTCTATATTCTCTAGATTTTTTTGCATATTTTCTTCATTTTGTTTATCTATCTTTTCTAACTCCGAATTACTATCTAAGTCATCAGGTAACATATCAATAATCGATGCATCACTTAACAATCCTCTTAGTTTTAATGCTCTTGTTGTCTCTGTATCTTTATCAGTTGGTAGATTTCTTTGTAAATCTATTTTTATGCTTCTAAAATCATAAGACTTATGTTTTCTTTTATTTATTCTATCTATGATTGTTTCCCATCTTCTTAATATTGCTTGCTTAAAGTGTTTATCTGCATCAGTTATCATTTGTTCTAATGCAAAGAACTTTCTGTCTAATGCACTTGCATTGTCTGCATTTGTAAATCCTAAATCTGTTATATTAGGTACTCCACTTATCATTGCTATTAAGTCTATTAATGTCTTTTTATGATTTTCTAATGCTGTATCTTGTACACTTTTTTCAACCCATGCTATATCACCTGAATTGTCTGGTGTATAAAATACTTGCATTTTTAATAGTGCTTTGTCTTCTTCTTCTCTTGCCTTATTAACTACCTGCTTTGGTTGTCCATTTTCATCTAATTCTGTTTCACCATTTTCATTAAGCTTTGTTGTCATTAAATCGTTCTGCGGTGTAAATCCTGTTATTTTTAGCTTTGCATCATCATTATATTGAAATGTGTTTCTGCTATTTTGTATCACTCTTTCATAGGCACAAATTAAAGAGACTACCAATTCAAAGCTTGATAGTCCCATTTCATTTTCTATTGCTATACAAGGAAGCATATTCCATTTACTTTTTTCAAATTTCTGTTCATCTTCTTGTAATTTTGCATAATCATTTGGTGTTGGAGAATAATATCTTTTACCATTTATTGTTGTTAATTCTAGTATTGTTATATCTGCACCATTTTTATCTTTTTCAGTCCATTTTCTTAGTTGTCCTATTTGTTTTACTGGTGTTGAATAATCAAATATTCCTATTGTATTTAATGCACTCTGTTTAGTATATACTATTTCATTATCTTCATTTTCATATAGTACTTCATAGCACCCTCTCATTCCAAAATAATCAAATGCTAAATCAAAAAATTCTGTTGAATCATCATTATATTTACTTATATAATCTATTAATACTTTTAATTCTTCATCTTTATTGGCATCTGTATTAAAAACTTTATTAAGTAATTTCTTGATTATGTTCAATTTTGTTGGGTCTGATATTTTTTCAACATCATATACTGGTGCTTTCCCTGCAAAATATCCTGTTACCATCGAATTAATATAATTTTCAAACGCTACTTTTATTTTATTGTCATCTAAACTTACTAGCTCAGAATTGTCTGTCTTTCTTCTTATTCTTTCATATAGTTGTTTTCTTGCATTCCATTCTTTGTCTGCTAACATTAATATTTGTGCTACACTATTTTCATTTTCTAATGTTTCTGGATTCCATTGTATCATTTTGTTTCCTCCTATATTGGTTTTATATAACCAAATTGTAATTTCTTTTGATTTATGTATTTTTCTACTGCATATCTCATTGCATCCATCAAATGGTTAAAATCATCTATTGGTCTATTTATTTTGTTTCCAAACTTGTCCTCATCCCACGTATAATTGCTTATTTCTGTTATAAAATTTACACATCTAGGATGTATTATTATTTCAAAATCTTGTATAAATTGAATACCATTATTTATACTGTCTTTGCCCTTTAATGCTCCAGTAATATGTCTTAATCCTAGTCCCCTTAGTTCATCTATTGACTTTGGTTCTGCACTATCTGCCGTTATCTTTTCTTTTGAGTAATCCATTTTGTTTATCTCATCATAGATTGCTTTGTTACTCATTCCTTTTTGATATATTTCATCATATACATAAATCTTTTTGTTTTTTAAATCTATTGCACCACAAAATAGTGCTGTTGGGTCATTTGTATAACCAAAGTCTAACCCAAAAGCACTATCTAAGTTTCTTATTGTATTTAATTCGAATTTTTCTTCTTTCCAATTTTCATAAACCAATCCATCAACTATACCCCAATTGCCTAATCCTGCAACTTGATATCTTCTAGGATTATTTTTCTTCATTCTTTCAAATACTTTTTTATCTGCTTCATCTAGCCACTCGTTACAAAGATAATTTGTTGTCATCGCTAATATATCATCATCTTTAACATCAAAAAATCTTTTCTTAATCCAATGATGTTCATTCCAAGGATTCAATGTTATTGTTATTTGTTTAAATAATCCCTCTGGTACTTCTCCGCCTTATACTTTCATCTATTACATCAAAATCAGATTCTTTTGTTATTTCGTATGCTTCTTCAATCCATAACCAACATAAAACACCAATATCTACTGATATTGATGTTACTTTTAATGGGTCATCTAATCCTCTGAAATATATTTTCTGTCCTGTAGGTTTGTATGTCATTTCTAATGGGCTTTCTTTTATTTCCCAGAAACTATCTACTTGTAATCTATGTATTGCCCATTTCAGTTCTGTAAAGCAACTATCTTTTAATGTTCTAAATGTTTTTCTAATTACAAGTGTATTAGCTTCTTTATATTTCATCATGTTACTTATTATCCATAATGCCGTTGTTTTAGATTTTTTACTTGCTCTTGAACCTTTACATACTCTATATCTACATTTACAATGCCAAAAATCGGCATAACCTTTTCCAACTATACTTTGCAGTGATAATCTATTTATTTGCTTTTGATTATCTTGTGCAATAATTTTACTCTGTAATATCATCTGCAATCACCACTGGTATATTACCAGTTACATCTACTTTTTCTTTAAATGTGCCATATCTCTTGCCAAGCAGTTCCGCACATTTTGTCCTATCTTGTAATGAAGCATCCAGTCCAAATTGGTCTTTTTCTTCTCCTCTCATTACTTTTGTTAAATATTGTAACACTTCTTCTTGTGAGGCAATTCTATTATCTTTTAGTTGTTGTAATCGTTCTTGAATGAAATAGTTAAGTTTTGTTAAGTTTTCAGCACCTATGTTCTTTGCTGTCTTAGAACTATACCCTGCTCTTTTTGCACTTTCTGTTGCATTTGCTGTTTCTACATAATAGTCTATAAACCTTTTTTGTTTTTCTGTTAGTTTATTATAATCTTTTTCATCTTCCATCTGCCTCACTTCCTTTTTTATGTTCTTCTATAAGATATTTCAACACATCAACCTTGCTATAACATTCTTCTTTTTGTTCATATCTATCTTGTAATTCAAACTCATCTGTTTCTTCATTATACACTTCAACTTGCTCTTTTTTTAGTATTTGATATTTAGTACAATACTTACAATACTTTTCACTATAAAATTGAAAAGTATTTATTTTATATATTTGTCCCTTTGTAGATAAGACATATAATAATTTATTAATGTTTTGATTTACATTCATTTTTTACCTCAAAATATTTGATCTTCTTTCATTTTGTATTTTTTTTATTTCACTTTGCAATTTTTCTTCTATTGTCTATGTTCTGTTATTTATTTTAAATTCCATGCTACACTCCTATAATAGAATGCATCGTTCTGTGATTTTTCAAAAAGTCTTTTGCACTCAAATATTTTAAACCTTTTTCTTTACATTTCTTGATATAATCTTCTGCAGATTGTTTAGTCCATTTTCTCATATTTTTTTCTCCTTATATATTTAAGTCCATTATTGATTTACTTCTTTGTGCTGTTATATTAGCCTTATTATCCTTGTATGCCAAGCTTTTAATTTTTTCTTTATCTGGTTTGTAATCTGGACAATATAACTGTAACATTTCTTTTGTTTGTATTATTACTGCTCCTTTATCACAATTTCCACAACAAGTTGGGCATAGATGCTTTATAAGGCTTTCTGTTAATTTACACATATACAACACCTCTCTTTTGTTTTTTTTAAGTAAACACTATGTAATGATATACAGCAGGACTCTAACCTACACTTGTTATCGTGTCATTTGATAACAGTCGAAGTGCCTAACACTTCTTTCGGGGTGGTTGACTAACTCCCTGTTCTATAACTATTGAACTTATATATATCACTACATACTATTTATTTGGCGACAGAGTGAGGTGTCGAGCCCCAAGCATTTTACTGCTCCAACTGTTTTCAAGACAGTGTTCAAAGCCGTTTGAATTACTCTGCCATTGGCGACAACTTATGGACTTGCACCATATACCTTGTTAGGTACGCATTTCTTAGCAGGAAAGCTCCAAACTTTCTGGATTAAGTTGTCATTTTTTACTAGGCAACTAACTACGACCACCTCAGCAGCCTTAACATACCGCACTAGTTCAGTATATCTTTAATAGCAATTACCTATAATAAGGCCTATAGTATATTAATATCTAATAGAAAAATAGAGCTAAACATTTATTAAATGTTCAGCTCCGCAAAAGTTTATATCTTTTTCTCTCTATTATAATTATAGCACTTTCAAATCAAAATTGCATCCAAATTTTATCACAATTTTATCACAATTTTTCAATCTAAACCTGTATTAAGAATATCTAGCATACTTTTTAATGCGTTGTCCCTTATATTCAATAATTGATTTATTGATTTTGGCTTTTGAAACTCTTCATAGTATTCATTTGCTACATAATCCCATTTTGATTTACGCATATAATATTCCTTTACAATAAATTCTTCTTCTCCAGATAATTGGTTTAATAAGTTTTTTACTCTTACAACTTTTTTGTCTAAAATTTCTTTATCTTTTTTTAATCTTTCTATTCTTCTTTTCAAATCTTCTCTATCTTCTTTATTTATATGGTTCATTTCTCTATTATAATTTATAACTGTATTAAGTGTCTTATCTGATGTTTTATTTGTTATGCTTCTTGGTATATCTGATAATACCTGTCCTTGCAGTTGCATTCCTTCTATAACACTTTCTTTTGTATCCTTGAAAACTGTTCCTGCATAACACAATCTTTCTTCATACTCTTCTTCTTTTAATTCTATTTCTGTTATTTTAGCCTCGTTTTTTAAATGATTTCTAAGCATTACTTCTAAATCTTCTTTTATGTATTTCAATTTTCATTCCTCCTTTTTAATTTTTTTTAGTATGTAATTAAAAAGTCTAATCTCTTTCTCTAGCTTTTTCTTTAGCCTGTTTCCTTTGCTACTTCTGCCAAAAAGACTTTCTAAATCTGCAAGCTGAACTTGATACATTTCTATTATTCTTTCTAACCTTTTAATAGCTTCTTCTTGCATATTTACCTCCATTTTTTTATTTTTCTGTCGTAGCAGTGTCGCACTTTTGTCGCATCTTATTTTTAAAATATTCTATAATACATTTTTTACAGTTCTCTACATCTTTAATTTCACAATCCTGAAATATTCCCATCTTCTTGCATATATCTTCATCGATGTCGAGGTTTGCTATGTATTCCACCATTGCATTTATTACATGTACTTGTTTTTGCGATATTATCTCTAATTTTTGTCGCTCAGCTGCTTCTCTTAATGAATCTCTTTCGTCTGCAATTTTCATTATCGCCTCAAACAATCTTTTAGCCTCGCCATTTAGCATTTCTGGTCTTACTCCTTGTAGCTCGTCTAATACTTTTTGTGCTTCTTTTTCATTCATTCTGTTACCTCCCTTCATATAATTTCTTCTAAGGCTGATACATGCCCGTCAAAATATAATCCTCCGTCGTGCAAGTCCCTATTTTTTCTATTCGATTTTGTAAATTCTTCATAAAATTCATCACTTGATTTTCTAACTTCTTTTAACTTGTCTTTTAATTTTTGTGTCCACTTTTCTCGCTCATCATAAACCCCGTTTCAAGTAGACTGTTGTGTAATCTGCTTCGTTTTCTTCTTTTAACTCTGTGTTTTCTTTTTGTAGTTTTACTATATATTCTTTATAATGTTCAATTTGTTTATTGAATATATAGTACTGCTGATTTTCTACTATATTTGCAACAGCACTTCTCTTTAATTTCTTACCATCTTCATATCCTTGCATATATCCTAACGCTTCATTTTGTGCTAATGCTATCATTTGATAATTATTATTCCTATCTTGTTTTAATTCTTCATTTTCTTTTAATATTCTTTTATAATCTGATAAAAAAAACTTTAAATTATTATAAAATGAGCTATTAATTTCAAATCTTATTTCTTTATTCCCTCGCCTGTTCTTTTTGAAATTTTTTTCACGGCTTAAGATATTTTCTATTATGCCTATTTCTTCTTCAATATTATTTTCCTTCACTTATAACACCTCCTTTTTCCAAACATATTTTTCTCTTTTATTTCTATATTTATATTTATTGTTTATACAATAACTAATTTTAGAAATATGTACTCCTGTTTTATCGCTTGCTTCTTGTAAACTATCATAAATATTCAATAAGTTTCCTTGCATATCATATTGAAATACTTTAAATTTTTTATTATCACTATTTGCTAATCCTTTATTATATGCGTGTAACTCATTTTCAGATTGAGTACACCATTCTAAATTGTTTGCATTATTATTAGTTTTATCTCCATCAATATGATTTACTTGCGGTTTATTTTCAGGATTTGGAATAAATGCTTCTGCCACTAATCTATGCAATCTGCAATTTTTATTTTTGTTATTTTTCATTAAAGCAATGTAAATATATCCATTTTTATTATTAATATAAGATTCCATTATATGTTCTCTTTTATAAAAAGCTTTTCCATTCCATCTATATAAAGATTTAATTCTTCCTAGATTACTAACTTGATATTTCCCCTCATATCCTTTAATATTTTTCCATATTTCCACAATATTAATCCTCCTTGTTTAACCACCCAAGTTCTAATACTTTCTTATTTATTGCTTGTAGTTCTTGAATGTTAAAATTTTCGCTTTTCATTTCTGATTCAACCTCTATTGTTTTATGTTTTAAGTTAAAGTCAATATCTTTTCTAAAATTTCTATAAATTATCCAATATTCATTGGCTCTTGTCCTTATATATCCTAACTCTTCAAAAAGTTCATCAGCTGTTTTCACTATGTATCACTCCTCTCTAAATTATTTCTTTAAATTCTTTTATGATATTTTCTATTTCTTCTATATTGTCTAAAAAAATTCTTTTATTATCTTGTTTTATATAATATCCTTTATTGTTTTTATATATTGCCTTTGGTCTTATTTGTATGCTATCAGTATCTTCACTTAAAACTAAAACATCATCATTTTCATTAAATGTTCTCATTGTTAATAAATAACCTAAAGTTGCACTTGCATTATATGGATAACATTTTTCTTTTAATACAATTCTATCTTTTGACATATAATGAGATTTTAATATTATAAATTTCATATCTTATTTACTCCTTTACATCTACTATAAATTCTCTTATAAATCTGTTTGCGTATTCTGGTGCTATTAAACTTCTTTTTGCTCCGTGGATTTGTATGTCCAATGGTTTTCTTCTTATTCCAGCTATAGGCTTCAAAAATCATGTTGTATTTAGGTTCACAATTTATGAACCAATACTGGGTTGGCTTTTCGTAGTAATCTCCACGTAAAGTTCTGTCTTTATCTACAATTTTGCTTGGTATAGCCCAATATTTGACTAAATAGTGCGTTGTTGAATATGGATTCTCAATTATTAATGGTATTTTCTTTCTAATGCACACTATTGCTAATTTTGTTATCGTTTCATACATCAAATCTAATTCTCTATGTAACTTTAGGTCATATTCTAGTTTTTGTTCATCTGACCATTTTCTCAACGAATTACAAGTTCCTCTAAAATGCAGCTCAATTTGATTCTCAAATCTTACGCAAGGGAAAAATGCTAGTATTGTGTCTTCTTCTGTTATATTATCAAATATACTTTTTTCTTTGTTATATGCATTTTCTATCTCTTTAAATGAGTCTATTACTACATCTGTTTCATTAAATTCATTTTGTATGTCATAATCTATTGCTTCATATCCGAAGTTTTTTAAATTCATTTTTGAATGTTCCGCTTTGTTCAAATAAACAATAATACATTTTTTTACTCCTTTACTACTAAATCTATCTCCTGCCACATTTCAAACAAATATTGTTTAGCTTTTTGTAAATGTTCATTTATTTCTTTCAAGTCTTTTTCTGTAATATTGTATATTACAACGTGCCACATTTCTCTTCCGTGTCTTTGTAAAGCGTGATGTAATTTTAAAATATAACTATCTAATTTATTGCCTAAATCATCTTCCTCTTGTTCTAAATCAAATCTAAATAATAAATTATAATCAAAATCATAGTCTAAACCACACTTCTCTTTAAATTCTTCCCACGAATTGCATTCTAAAGTTCTTTTAGTTTCCCAGCATTCGCAATAATAACTATGATTTGTTTCTTCTAGTTTTAACATATATATTCTCCTATTCTAAAATACATTGTTTTTCCATTACATCTTATTTTTATTTTAGGCTTCATAAACATATTTCCTAAAGCACTAATTTCCCAATGCCTATTCCCGCCATTGTATTTATAATATGAGCTGTCATTTTTTGTTTCTTCGTATTTTCTTATATAACCTTTTAAATTATAATATATATATCTTAAATCATCTTCTTCCACATTTTCTTTACAATTTATTTGTATATTCATATCTATTCTCCTCCTAATAACTAACTATTATTGTATAAGCAACCATCTTTAATCCATTTATATCCTAATTGTGCTAAACAGCCAAAGTCATACCAATCTACATTAGGATTAAAATTCCCATAAGTTTGTAAATACCAGTAGTCTTCATCTTCATTATATTTAAAACTTGCAATTCCCCATTTATGGCTGTTATCTATTGCCCATTGATTAATCATTAAATATTTATGATTTGTTTTTTCTAAAGCTATATCTAGATTGTTTATTCTCTTATAATATTTTCTATTCATCTTCTCCTCCTACTATCTTTCTTTAATATTTCTAATATGTAGTATTCTTTATTAGGCTCTGCACCCCATTTTTCTTTGCCTTGTCCTACTCTTAATTTACACACACAGGTCATTTGAGGAGCATTGTTTCCATATCCATTTCTAAATACTACCCTATAATAAATTTCTTTAAAATTTGGACATTCTAGTTCAATATTTAATTTTGCTATTTCATAATAATTTTCAAACCTTTTAGTCCAGTATGGCTTTATTTCTCTATATTCTTCCTTTTTCTCGCCACTTTTTATCATATCGAACCATTTTTGCTTTATTGGTAAAACTATCATATTTCTTTTCCTTCCTAGGCTAGACTTAATCTATCCTTCATTATTTGTTTTTCTAAGTATTCCATCTAAATATCCTTTGTAATAACTCCACTCCATCATTTTTTTTACAGAAACTTTAACAAATGTGTTTTCTATTTCTCCTATATTTTCCATAGTTTCTTTTTCGCAAATTTCTTTCTCATTTTCTGTAATATCACATATTACATTTTTATCTTCTAGACCTAATTCTTTATTAAAAAACTCTTTTAATGTAGGTTTCTTTTCATATTTCGCATTAAATATTTCTTTATTATTGGAGTAAGCTTTTTCCAATGCTCTTTTGCAATTATTATTTATTACATATGTTTCAACTTTTCTTTCTTTAGCTACACGTCTAAACACTTCCTTTAAATTTAGCCCTTCTTCATTTTTGTGTTTTTCATATTCATTTAAAGCTTTTGTTATGTCATCATATGTAAGACTAGACTTGTCAAATTTATACTTGTTTAATATTTTTTCTGCAAAGTTTATGTGTTTCTTGTTATTTTTTTCTTCATTTACTATTTTTTCATATTCTTCTTCTGGTAATTTTCTATATTGCTCATATAATCCATTTTCTTTTAGTTTTTTTAAAATTTCTTCAGCCTCTTCGCTTGTTACTTTTATTGTAGTGTACAAGCTTTTATCAACATCCCAATATTTGCATAAATATATCTGGTCTTCTACACTTAATTCCTTCATTCTTCCACCTCCGTTAATAAAATTTTCAATTCCTCATTTTCCCTGTTTAGCTTATTATATTCAATCTCTAATCTCATACTTCTTAGGCAAATAAACAAGTTTATTGTTGTTAATATAATAACTAGTATCTTTAAAAATTTATTTTCATTCCTCATAAGCTATCTCTCCCCTTCAAATTCAATCAAGCCTAATTCTTTTAATCGCATGCTTGAATAATATTCTCTATAAAGCTGTATCCAGTCATCTAGTCTCATTGTTACTAACCAGTCTTTTCTATTTTTTCTGTGAAATACTGTAGGGAACTTATTGTCTTTTGTATCTCTTACTGCTTGTTGAATTGCTTCATCTATGTTCAATCTCTCAACTCTCTTACACTCAATATGTATATAATTAAGTCCTACTACATCATCGGCTTGTCCTGTATTTCCACAAAACTGTTGTGTCCTTCTACAGTTATAACCATATTCTTTTAATTTATTTGCTAGCTCTCTTTCTCCAGCACTTCCGTTTCTTTTTACTGTTAATACTCATTTGTACCTCCTTAAACTATAGCATTAAATGTCAATTGCCCATCTTCTAAAATGCCATTTAAAATATCTTCACTTATCATTTTTTCTTTTGCTTGTTTATAAAAATCTTTTTTTATTTCAAAGCCGTATCCATTTCTTCCTGTTTCAGTACAAGCTCTTAATGTGCTTGCACTTCCCGCTACTGGATCAATTACTACATCTCCTTCATCAGTAAATATCTCTATAAGTCTTTTTAATAAAGTTATCGGTTTTTGGGTTGGGTGTATTTTAGGGTAATATTTACTGCTATCTCTTTTCCATTCAAACCAATTAAATATCATTTTTCCATTGTTATTAAACTTAGGTAGCTTTTCTCTATAAAGTACTACTGCATATTCTGTTGCCCCAACAATTTTCATATTTGCTTTTAAAACTTGACTTGAATAGTTTTTTACAAAAACTAATGGATAACTCTTAACTAAACCGTGTTTCTTTGCTTCTTCTATTACCATTTGCATTTGTTCAAAAGCACAAAATACTATCATTGCTGGTGCTTTTCCTTTTTCTTTTGGCTCTTTCTTTAAATATCTGGTACAAAAATCAAAGAAATTGTTTATTTTAAAATCTTTATCTGTATCAAAAAAACTCTTATTTGCTAATTTACTTTCTCCATTTTTATTATCACCATCTATGTACCATTGTGGGTTGCTTGCATACGCATTATTCCCTAAATTGTATGGTATGTCTGCTATAATTAATTGTGCATGTGGTATTCCATATCTTTTAGCATTTTCAAAATGGTCATTATATAATTCTATCTTTACATTTGTTCTCATTTTATTTTTAGTTGTTCTCCTTTCAAAATTTTCCAGCATAGGTCTAATCCACTATCGTTCGCCTTCACATAGTTTTCGCATTCGTTTTTACCTTTAAATAATGTAATTTCTAATAGATTACAACCCATGCAAGTTTTACATTTACCTGTTAATTCTATTTGAATAGTTTGTTGCTCTATATTGTTTTGAACGTTTTGAGGCAATCCTGATGTTTCATTTTCCAAGTTTAATACTCTTTTTTTTGCGTTTTCTTGAATTTTGTCTTTAAGTATTGTTTCTACATTTACTCCTGATTTTTGTGCATCTGATATTGCTGTTTTTATTTCTTGTTTAGAAATTTTACCACCATTTCTTGCTTTATTTGTTAAATTTACACAAGAAGCCACACCTCTTGTAGTTCCACTTAACAAGATTGCACTCAATGCTCCATCTATACCATCTGACAAACTATCTGTTGCAAGTTCTTTCCAACCATTTTTTGTTCTAAAATCATACTTTAAATGCTCATTTCCTGCAATACTTTTGGTTGCAAGTTCACTATATTTCATAAGCTAGTCCTCTGGCATTTCATACACTGGTAAGCATATCCCGCTCGGCTGTCCTACTTTCATGTTTTCCCAGTTTTCATGTCTAGTTGTTATTTCTTGTAGCACTTCTTTTGCTCTTTCTTCTGTTTCGTATTCGCCTAAATCATCATATAAACTATATACTGTTTCAAATCTTATAAAATATGCGGTTTCTTCTTCGTCTTGTGTTATATATAATTGTGTTAAATTGTCAAAATTAACTATTTTTTCTTTATCTTGACTTACTATTATCATAATTACCTCCTAAAATTTTATATCCTTTGAATTTTGCTATCTGCAATTCCTGTTTTGTAATCCATTTTTGCCATTTTCCACATTTGCCACAATACAAGCCTCTTCTATCTCCTTGTATTTCTACAAATAGTTCTTCACTATCACATTTACTACATTTTTCTTGCATAATTGCCTCCTAATCAATTCTTGGAATATGTCTCTCCTTAATACTGCGTTATATGTTCCATGTTTGCTGCCTCAAGCCCTGCCTGTGTCATTCTATATACTGCAACTTGTTTTCCTGTGTATTGGCATTTTCGCTTGTCTACAACTTTTACATATCCCATTTTTTCTAATTCTGTTAGCCTTGGTGCTGTATAATTTCTTTCTGTACTTGGTATATAACCTAGCTCATATAATTCAACTGCTATTTCTTTTGCTGTCTTATTTCCAGAACATAATCTGTCTAAAATTTGTTTATATCTTATTTTTTGTTTTGTTTTTATATCTTCAAAACTTAATTGTCTTGTTATTGCTGTTATCATAATTTACCTCCTTTGTTTGCATATAAATTATTAAGTTTGCAAGCATTATATTGTCTTTGTTCATAATTGTTTTTATTTTTTTGCTCTTGTTTTAATGGATAAAAACTTTTCCAGCACTTCAACACTGCTTCGTTTATTATTTCTATCTGTGTTACTTCATTCGTGCTTAGCTTTTTTAATTTATTAAGAGCTAATTGCATTCCTTTTTCTGTTAATGGAGATTTTATTTTTTTTCTCATTTCTGCGAAACTATCTAAAGCTTTTTTTAATTCTTCAGGATAATCACTATATATATTCTTAATGTTATTAACATTCTTTACATTATTGTTTGTGTTATTTTGTTGTTCATTTGTTGTTATTTTGTTGTTATTTTGTTGTTCAAATTTTCTTTTATCTTCTTGGTAATTACTATATTTTTCAATACTTACAACTGTAAATTTGTTGTTACTTTTTGTTGTTATCATTCCGTATTTTTTCTAACAATTTTATGTATCTATATATTGTGTTTTCATTCATCTGTAGTTCATCTGATGCTTTTTTTCTTCCAAAAACAAATTGTCCTTTTTTTAATTTAATTACTTGTTGTCCTACTAATTGTTCTCGTTCCTCATGTGTTGCTTTTAATAAACACCATATCCATATTTTTAGAGCTTTTTCATTCTCCCAAATGGGAGATTTCATTATTTTTCTATACAACTTTATCCATGTTTCTTCCATATTCTCTCCCATAAAAATCAGGGCTAAAACTTATGTCTAGCCCTGGATGTAACTTTTTCCTATTAATTTAATAAATTCTTCTTCTGTATGTGTTTTCATATACTCTTTTTGTGCATCTATTCTTAATTGTTTTATAATATCTTCATTGTCGTGGCATCTTCTACATAGTAACTTTACAAATTTATGCTCTATACTTCTTTTTCTGTTGCTTCCACCATAAACTTCATGTGGGTCTAAGTGTTTTGAATAGTTACCACAAACCTCGCATATTCCTTCTTTTACTAGGTTTTTATCTCTTTGCCTTTCCAGTTTTGCCAACTTGCTAGATTTCTTTTTCAGTCCACTTTTGACCGTATTTTCTGTACACTTCTGTCCGGTTTTCTGTATAGTTTTTGGCACTGGGTGGAAGCTATTGCTTAGGTCTGTTACTATCATTTTGTAGCACCCCAGCTTTCTATTAAACTGTCAAGTTCTTCTTTCGACATAGTTTCAATGTTTAATTGCTTGCAATCTTGCACTATTAAGTCTATAAGTCTACTCATTTCTGCTGTATCATAAGTACTAGATCCATAATAAGCTAATACATTTGTATAACCTTCCAACTTACTTTTTGTAGTTTCACATACCCAACCTAAACCATTTTTAGTCCAAGCCTCTATAAATCTTTCTACAGCTTCATTTTTAACTGGAATAACTTCATATACTCCAATATTCTTAATTGCATCTTTATAGATTACATCTTTTGAAATATTTACTTTTTCTTCAAGCTTAGAAATTAAAACCCACATATATGCGTTTGCGTCCAGACTGCGTTTATTTCTGTATTTTTTTATTTCAATAGATAACTTGTCCTCTTTTAATTCTTCAAGCCCAGAAAGGCTTTCTCGCTCGTTTAAAGCTATTAGAATTTTAGGTCTTTGCGTTTTGTAGTCTATTGATATATCTTCTATTGTTCCTACACTTTTCATATATTACCTCCAAAATCAGAAAGGTAATTCGTCCGTACTGTTGTAAAAATTACCACTTTCTGTTTCTTCTGTTGTTGCATTGCCATCTTCTTTTTTGCTATCTGCAAAATAAACTTCTTCTGCAACTACCTCTGTTATATAATGCTTTACACCTTTATCATCTTCATAATTTCTTGTTTGTAATCTTCCAATCACACCAACTTGTTGTCCCTTTTTGAAATACTTACTGCAGAACTCTGCTGTTTTGTTCCAAGCTACTACATTTATAAAGTCTGCTTGTCTTTCCTCACCTGGTTTGCTAAATCTTCTGTTTACTGCTAAACTAAAACTTGCTACCATTGTGTTATTTGTTTGTGTATATCTTATTTCTGGGTCTCTTGTTAATCTTCCTAATAAAACTACTTTGTTGATAAGTCATCATTCCTTTCTTTAATATTTACATTTCCATTTTTTTGTGTACGTTTCATATAATCCATACATTTTTAACCATTCTTCAAACTTATGTATTACGGTTTCTATTGTTTCTGGAAATAAATCTTTTGTGTATTCTTCTCTAAAAATATCTCCTGGTTCTTCATCAAATTTGTTTGTTATTAAATAAACCATTTTGCTTGCTTCTGGCACCATTTCTAAATACATAAGTGTTTGATGATTATTGTAAAATTTGCCTACTTCATAATTAGCTGTATATTTGTAATCATAAATAATTCCACCTTTTAAGCAATCTATAATTCCATATAGTAGGTAATCTCCATATTCTTTACTTACTTTTATTTGATATGCTCCACCTAATGTTTCTTTATAGTTTTCTTGCATATAAGCTTCATATTCAAATCCTTTTCGTATGCTTTCGGTTGGCTCAAATTGTTCTTTGTTTAATACTTTTATAAAATCTTCTAATGTTCCATTCTTAATATTGTATTGCCAACTGTTAAGCAATGTAGGAGTAATATAATATTTAGCCATAAGCTAGACCTCCTTTAAATTCTTATTCCAATAACAACCTTCACAATTATCTGAAGGGCAATCACAACCATTAGGATTTTTGCACATAATTTTGTACCTCCTGTTTTGTTTCATATTGTTGCTTGTCCTTATTCCATACAAGGTTTAATTCTTTTATCTTTTCTGCAAAATGTGCCTTTGCTTCTTTTTCACTTGTTAAGATATGTGGGACTGTTTTTATTGCTTCAATTACTTCATTTACATTTTCTAATGTCATATTTTCTATTAGTGGATTTAATGCATTCATAACTTCTTGATACTGTTTTCTTTCCTCTTCAAATACTTTGCTTTCTTCTTGTATATTTTTATTAGCTTGTTCAAATAATTTTGTTAAGAAATCGTTTTGTTGTGTTCCATTTAATTCTGGGATTGTGTAATTTCCTTTTATCCCAAAACTTGATTTAGCAAAATATCTTTCACAGTTATTAAATCCTATTGTTTTTTTGTCGCCTCTCATTTCAATAAATCCACCTAATTCAACATTTTGCCATACTGTGTTTTTTGTACTTCCTTCTACTAAAATTCTTAATTTTGTTTCTTCATCTTGTTTTTCTTCTACTGCGTGGAATATAATTACACAATGCTTTCTTAAGTCAAAGTATATGTAATTCATAAATCTTGAAAATTCTCTTCCAACTGCTCCATAGCCTTGTAAACTTAATGTTCCATCTTTCTTAGCATTTTTTATGTCATTTTTTATTACATAAGCTTTCATTAAATCTAACAATTTTCCACCAGTGTCTATAACTATTGTTTCATAGTCACTTAAATCTCCTTTTAAATCATTTAATAGTTCTTCGTAACTTTCTGGTTGTATATAATCTTTTCTTACACTTGCCATTGTTCTATTTATTCCAAAGTCTACATCTATTAACAATGGCTTTGGTGCTGATAGCCCTAGTGTTGTTTTTCCTATTCCTGGGTAACCTGCTATTAATACCCTAAATCTGTTTTCTGTGTTTACCATTTCTGCTGGTTTTCTAATCATTTTTATTTTCCCTCCTATAAATTATTATCTCTGTAATCTTCCCAAGCTGTGTCTTCTTTTTCTGCCCATATCTCGTCTTGTCTTTGCCAGTAATCTTCGTTTGTGTTATATTCAACATCTGGCATAACCATTAAATTATCTAGTTCTGGCATTTCATTTTTCCTCCTCTTGATTTTTAAATTAATTTCTGCTATAATAAATTAAAGTTATTATTTTTTGAAACTTTTTGAACTAGTTTTGATTTAGCGGTCTTACTAGTTCTCTTATTTTTGCTAGAATTACATCTTCTCTGTTATAGTTATTACTTGTTGCTAATTCTGCAATATTGTTTAAAAGTCTTGCTAGCTTTTTATTTTCTTGTAATAAAATCAAATTGTTATGTTCTGTTATGTCTTTTCCCTTTTTTAATTGTTCTGCCTTATCTTCAGCATTTTTTAACGCTTGTCTACTTGCTCTTACTAGTGCATTATTTTCTTTGTTAAATAACATTTTCTTTACACCTCCTATCCAAACATTTCTGTTACTTTTTTATCTAATTTTCTACTTAACTTACATAAATTTTTATATAAGTTAATCTTAAAAACTTTGTAAAATATGTATTGTGTTAATATTGCTATTGCTATTGCTCCTATTAACTCTGCTAATACTACTAAACCACATAAATACACATCTAATAAATATTCAATCATTTGTTTTCACTTCCTTATCTATAAATCTGTTCCATAATTCTGTAAAATTCTTCTTTATCAATTCTTACACCAGCTGTTCCTATCTTTTTAACACAGCTCTGCATTTCTGTTCGTTTTAATGTTTTGTAAATTTGCTGAACACAACAGCCTAACTCTTCTGCTAATTCTTTTACTGTTGCAAATTTTGTTCTTGTTCTACTACATAAATTTGTCATTCTTTCACTCTCCTTTATTTGTCGTACTTATTGTTCGTTGTAAGGCTAAAAAAATTTGCACTACTGACACATCAAATATTTCTGCAAATATCCCTTTTGCTTTATCACTAGGATTTCTTTCGCCCCTTTCAATCATTGATATGTAATCTTTTGAAAACCCTGATTTTTCAGCAAGTTGTTCTTGTGTTAATTTTTTCTTTAGTCTTAATTCTTTGAATGTTGCTTCTTTCATCATTTCGTCTCCTTTCGTACATTATGTTCGTTCGATGTATGTATTATATAGTACAATATGTTCTTTGTCAATACTTTTTTTAAAAAAATTTTTTAATATTCTGCAAACCTTTGATACTCTAAGAAATAAAATTGTACAAAATGTTCTTTTTTTGTTTACATATCGTACAATTTGTTATATAATATTTTATATCAATTGTAAAACATATGAAAGGATGATTTTTTTGAATAAATTAAAGCAATTACGACTTGAAAGAGGTCTTTTACAATCAGACATTGCAAAGGTAATAAAAAAAAGTGAAAGAATTGTAGGTTTTTATGAAACTGGCGAAAGAGACATGAATACAGAAACATTATCTATTCTTGCTGACTTTTTCAATGTATCAATCGATTACTTGTTAGGTAAAACCAATATAAGAAATCTAGAAAATGAATTTAAGTTTGCATATCATAAGGAAATCGAAGGATTGACTGAGGAAGAAATTAAAGAAGCTTTAGAGTTCTACAAGATGGTTAAGAATAGAAAGAATAAAGAAAACAAATAAAAAAAGAGGTATATTATGGAATTAACAAAATTATATAATATAGCTGCTAAAGAAAATATCCCTGTAATAAGTCACAGGATGAAAAATAAGGCGATTATTTGTGAAATAGATAATAGTTATTATATTGGTCTTAATTACGAGTGTATTGATAATTCTTGCGAAGAAAAAGAAGTGCTTGCAGAAGAATTGCGGGCACTATTATTGCAATGCTTTATATAGTGTCAATGCAGATGAAGAAACTATTAGAAAAAAAGAATATAGAGCCAGAAAGTGGGCTTTTACTACTCTCGCTCCTGCCTCTTCTCTACTAAAGTTGGAAGAAGAAGGCTGTCAGTATTCTTATCAAGTTGCAGAGGAATTAGGTGTAAGCGAAGAATTAGTTAATACAGCTTATTCTTATTACAAAAATAATAATTATATTTAAAAGGAGATGATAATATGTTTTTTCTAAATATCTTAGTCCAAATACTCTTCGCCTCTTTTGCATCTGTTATATATACAGGTCTACACTCATTAGTTGTTATGATACTAATGTCCAAAAAAAGCGAAGAAAAAGCCTATCAAATTGAAGATATGCTTGCATATAATTTTGTAGGCAACACTATTATGATTTTCTTGTTTTTATTTTTTACTAAAACTTGGTTAATTTAAGGAGGGAATATGTCATTTACATATACAAAAAGAGCAGATGGCAGATTAATGAAAAGAGTTTCTGTAAACGGAAAATTGGAAACTTTATATAGTGATAATCCAAAAGACTTGGAAAAACAATATATTGAAAAGAAAAGTCAAAATCATAAGGGAATGTTTATAAACGATGAAGGTCTAACTGTTTCTGCTTGGGCTAATAAATGGATAGAAATATACAAAGCAGATAATGAATATGCTACAAGGAAAATGTATGCGGATTCAATTAGATTACATATTAACCCATATATTGGTAACATTCCACTAAAATATTTAAAACAGTCTGATGTTGTTTCTATGCTTAACGAATTAGATAAAAAAGGTATAACCAGAAAAAAAGATGTTGCCCTATTAACTATAAAACAAATCTTAAATAAAGCTGTGGAAAATGATTATATATACAAAAATGTAGCCCTTGGAATTAAGATGAAAAAGCACAAATCTGCCGAGAAACAGCCTTTAAATGATAGAACTATTTCTGTAATAAAAAAACTTGCAGAAAGCGATTCTAATGCGTTTATGGTACTATTCCTTTTATACACTGGTTTGCGTAGAGAAGAATTAATACCTTTGCAATATAAAGATATTAATATAGATAATAAATACATTTCTGTTAATAAAGCTGTTGTATTTATACAAAATCAACCTGTTGTAAAAAATACTAAAAACGAAGATATTAGACAAGTACCTATTTTTGATATATTAGACGAAAAACTAGAAATATTAAAGTCATCTCACAAAGGAACTGAATATATTTTTCCAAACTTAAAAAATAAAATGATGTCTGAAACAACATTTAAAAGAAAAATATCCTATGTAGTAAAAGCAATTAATACACAATTAAAAGCTGACACACTAGAAGGTGTGTCAAATGAAAAATTAAAGGATATAGAAGTAGAATATGAAGACATCTATTTTACTGCACATATATTAAGGCATACTTTTGCTTGTATTCTATATAAAGCTGGAATAGATATTAAACAAGCTCAAGTATGGATGGGGCATAAGGACATAAAAGTTTTATTAGGAATATATACACATTTAGATTCACAAGATAATCAAAAATCTATAGAGAAAGTGAATCAATTTTTAGGTTAATTTTGACACACTTTTTGACACACCAAACTATTGAAAATGTTTAAAATATTGAAAATATTAAATGAAAAAACGATAAAACAAAAACCGCTATATCTATTGATATAACGGTTTTGTCTGGTGGCTCGAAGTGGAATCGAACCACTGACACGGGGATTTTCAGTCCCCTGCTCTACCAACTGAGCTATCGAGCCAAATTTACTCTATTTAAAAAAATGGCGACCCGGAACGGGCTCGAACCGTCGACCTCTAGCGTGACAGGCTAGCGTTCTAACCAACTGAACTACCGGGCCAAATGTGGTGGGAACAACAGGGCTCGAACCTGTGACCCTCTGCTTGTAAGGCAGATGCTCTCCCAGCTGAGCTATGCTCCCACATTTTTATAATTGGAAAGCACTCCCGTTAAGAAGTGCTTTCCGTTTTGGAGGCGACACCCGGATTTGAACCGGGGCGTCAGAGTTTTGCAGACTCGTGCCTTACCACTTGGCTATGTCGCCGAACACTGAGCAATGTCACTCAACAGGCATTATTCTATCATAATAAAATTCATTTGTCAATACTGAATTTGCATTTTAACAACAAAATTTAACGGAAAATTTCTACACTGATATTTTATGCATCAAACAGAAAAATGACACCTCTGTTTTTGATTCCTCATAAAGCCCCGAACCCTCAAAGATGCAATACTCTGAAGGTTCGGGATTTTGGGGTTATCATACTTTTCTTAAAAAGAGAAGAAAACAAAATAAGTATCTTACACGCTCGGCTTTTCAAATGCCGAAAGAATAAGCTTTACACCGTAGATTGACAAAAGGACACCAATCATAAATCCGATTGTCTGTGCGGCAAATATAAGGTGGAAAAATCCGTAGATACCGCCGATTATGACGAGTATTCCGCAGAAAAGCGGAATAAGCCATGCACCTGAGGAAGATGCTTTTTTGACCTTGAGTGACATTGCAACGGACGAGATACCGTCCACTACAAGCCAACCTGAGAAAATGCAGAGAATGATAACATCAAACATAAGTCTTATGCCCGGCATAAACATAGCAAGAATTGAAATTACTGCCGCTGCAATGCCGACAACAAGGCCGAGTGTTCCCATTATCGCTTCACTCTGTTCAGCCTTTGCCTTTTTGCGTTTTGCAAAGTAGTCAATCACGGAGCATATTCCCCATACTCCGAGAAGGATTGTCACTATCCAACCGGTATTAAGGAAGGTAAGTCCCGGATAGAACATACAATAAATTGCGCCTATTATCGACAATATGCCGAAAATACAATTAAATACTTTCATAGTCACCTCATACTTTAATTAGGGTTCAATAATATTGAAATACAGCGGGAATTCGGCAACGCTTGATGTAAGGGTTTTGATGATGTCACTGTTGCCCTCAACCTTTTCAATGCCGGCATCCATAAGTTTCTGATTGTTCTGTGCAATGCCGAGAATACCTGCGCTCTTGGTTTTGATTGTTGCGTCAGCCTTATCGCTCCACTTTTCCTGTGAATAGATAAGCACACCGTGATTTATGCGAAGAAGATATTTTGCGTTTTTATCGGTCACTTCAAGATTGATTACAAGGTTCTGATCTTCAAGCTTCTTTTCGTCAAGACAGATTCCGAGATAATCCAACATTGTTTCGGTACTCATACCGAGAGCTGTTGCACCTGAACCTTCGGAATTCGGATAATTTTTTGTACCGTTACGAAGCTCATAAGCACCTGTAAGATAAGCGTTTCTCCATGCACCGCTTTCAGCCTGATAGCCGAGCTGTTCGAGGGCGTCTGCGCAAAGATAGCGGGCGTCTTTATTTTCAGGATCTGCATATACAAGTGTGTTCGTAATCTGTGCAACCCACTGATACTCTCCCTTGTCAAAGTCTTTTTTAGCCATTTCAAGAACCTTGTCTGTGTCGCCGAGATACTCTACAAGCTTCTTTGAATATTCTGTCGGTTCAAGCTCGTCAAGATGAATGGGGTTTTCGTCATACCAACCCATATACTTCTGATAAACTGCCTTTACATTGTGCTTGAGAGTTCCGTAATACTGACGAGTGTACCAAACCTTGTTGAGTTCATCGGGGAGTTCAATCATGTTGGCAATTTCGGTTGAAGTATAGCCCTGATTGATGTACATAAGTGTCTGTGAGAATATGTACTTATAGACAGAGGCTGTGTTTGCCATGTAGTCATTGATTACATCGTTGCCCCAATGAGGCCAGTTGTGAGCCTGGAAAACTACTTCGGTTTTATCTCCGAAAAGCTCCTTTGCATCCATAATATACTGCGCCCACGCATTGCCGTCACGAACCTCTGCACCTCTGAGTGTGTAGAGGTTGTGCATTGTGCCGGAACAGTTTTCAGCCATCCACAAAGCCTTGTATTTTGGAAGGTAGGTGTTCATCTCGGCAGGCGATTCTGTGTCGGGAGTAAGTTGGAACACCATTTCAACACCGTCAACCTTAATGGTTTCGGTAGCTTTCTTTACCTCATAAGACGGTGAAATGTATGTTGTTGTGCCGTTTGAAGGGGTAAGGCCGATACCTACCGACAAGCTGCCCTTACCGCCCTTATCAAGCAATGATCCGTACTGGAAGTTGGTTCTGCGTTTCATTGCGTTACCTGCAAAAACATTTTCTTCCATAACAGCCTTTTCGTAGCCTTCGGGAACGATAATGAGCGTTTTGCCGGACTTAATCTGTTCATCAAGCGGAAGTGATGAATCTGCAACATTCTTTTCGTCAATAAGTCCGCCAATACCGCCGTAGTGGTCAATGTGAGCGTGGCTTACAACAACAGCGGCAATATGCGCCTTGCCGAACTTTGATTCAAGAAGTTCAAGCGCCGCCTTTGCAGTTTCGGAGCTTGTTGTACAGTCAAAAACAATCCAGCCGTTGTCGCTCTTTACAAAGGTTACATTGGCAACATCGTAGCCTCTGACCTGATAAACACCGTCAACAACTTCAAAAAGTCCATAAAGTGAGTTAAGCTCCGTGTTTCTCCAAAGGCTTGGGTTTGCACTGTCGGGAGTTGACGAGTTTCTGATAAAGTCATATGCTGTCTGGCTCCATGCAACAGTTCCGTTCTCGGTTTTGATTTCGAGTTTTTCGGGTGCTGTTATAAAGCCTTTTTTTGCAAATTCCTTTTCCTGTTCATCGGAAAAGTCAAGGGTCTTATACACCTGTGCGTTTTCGTCAGCCGTATATTTTGACGCATCCTTTACATCGCTGTTGAATTTTGCAGATGTACTGCTGTCGCTCTGCTGACATCCGCAAAGTGCAGACGAGGCAATCAATGTTGCCGCCAAAGCAAGGCAAAGCCCCGTTTTCTTTTTGTTAATCATAGAATATTTCCTCCGTGTTTTTATCTGTCCATGATTTTTTGGTTTAAGCTGAATTATAATAAATAATTGTCATTTAGTCCATACATTTGGCACAAAGTGAAAATTTTTGGCACGAAATGCAAATTAAAGTCACTATTTGCGATATTATGTGATACAATAAGAGTGATAATTATGCAGGAGGTACGGTATGAGGATTGCAATAGTTGATGATTGCGAAAATGAGCGGAATGAACTTTGCAAAAGACTTTCTCAAAGCTCATTTTCAAGGTCATATGATATTGAAATTTGCGGATACGGTAACGGAACGGATTTTCTGAATGAGGCAATGCAGAACAGATTTGACCTCGTTTTTATGGATATATATATGGAAAAGGAAAACGGAATTGATACGGCACAAAAGCTGAGGAAGTTTGACAGAGATTGTCTGCTTGTTTTCACAACCACATCAACCGACCACGCACTTGAAGGTTTTAGGGTTCGGGCATTGCACTATCTTGTGAAGCCGTACAACGATGAAGAGCTTGATATGTTGCTCGATGAGATTTCGCAGAAAATTTCCGTTGAAGAAAAATACATTGAAATACCCTCTGCAAGTGACTTGTTGCGTATAAAGCTTTGTGACATTTTGTATGCCGAGCATTTTAAGCACTGCATACATATTCATTGTACGGACAAAGCCGAAAAGTCTGTGCGCAGTACATTTGCCGAATTTGTAATGCTGTTTGATGACGGGGATAATTTCTTTGTGTGCAACCGAGGAATCATAGTAAATCTTGAACACATCAGGGATATGAACGGCAATGAATTTGTTCTTGACAACGGTGAAAGAATCTCCATAAGTCGAAGTCTTGTAAAAAGCGCAAAAAGCACCTTTGGCGAATATATTTTCGGCAGGAGGGATTTGCATTGACAAATGTTTTCTGTCCGATGATTGAACTCGGTGCAATCATCCCCGGTGTTGTACTTGCATATCTTCCGATAAAAAAACATCTCAAACTATCAAAGCTCAGGCTGTTTCCTGTGATGATTTTATCACTTGTGTGCCTTTGTACATTGTGCGGTTTTGTTTGTTACAGATACAATCTGAAATCGTTTGTGCTTGCAATACCGATAGTGCTTGCTCTTTCGGCAGCATACTGTTGTTCACTCAAAACATCCATGTGGAAATCGGTGAGTGTGTTACTTGCGGTATGCGGAGTGTTTGCCTGCATTGCGAGCATTACACGGGCGGTTGATTCTATAACATTTCCGCAGAACACAACGCCGTGGTTTGAAATTAAATCGGCTGTGCTGTTCAATATTCTATGCTGGATGTTTGTAATTCTTGCATGGTATCCTGCAACACACGGTGTGAGTGAACTGCTCGATGATGAAAACATTGCCCAGACATGGTATGTATTCTGGATTTTACCGATAATATTCATCTTGCTCAACTTTTTTATAATCCCATGGAATCCTAACATTCTACATACAGGAAGAATTATGCAGGGTTACATTGTTATCAGCGTATCACTTCTTGTGCTGTTGCTCATTTTCTACGCTTTGCTGTATTTTATTGCAAAAAGTCTGAACCGCAATAACAAACTTGCTCAGAAAAATCAATTTTTGAATATGCAGAGGGCACAGTATGACGCATTAAAAGTCGCTATTGAAGAAACCCGTCAGGCACGGCATGATATGCGGCATCACTTTGCCGTACTTAATGCTCTTGCCGAGCAAAAGAACTGGGAAGAACTTGAAAAATACCTTTCGTCAGCATCGCAGAATATTCCCGACACAGAGCTTGTACTCTGTAAAAACCACGCTGTTAATGCGATTATCGGACATTATTATTCAAAATACAAGAGCAATAGTATTCCGTTTAAACTAAAAATTGACATCCCCGAAAAGTTGACAGTTTCGGAATCCGATATCTGTCTTGTAATCGCAAATTTGCTTGAAAATGCATTTGAGGCGAGCATGAAGCTTGACAGAGATAAACGGCAGATTAAAATGTATGCCCGTCCGCATTCCGAAAAGATATTGCTTATTTCCGTAGAGAATGCTTTCAACGGAGAGATTACCGAAAAGGACGGTTTTTTCGGTTCGTCAAAGCGAAACGGTAACGGTATCGGTACGCAGTCGGTACGCAGAATCGCCGAAAAAGACGGCGGTTATTGCAGATTTTCTCACGAAAACGGAATTTTTACGGCGGATGTTATGCTGCACGGCAAAAACTGAATCGGACATTATAAAAGGGAAGAAACTTTTTTCGGTTTCTTCCCTGTTTTTTTATTCCGTAATTTTATTTTCTTTTAGCGAATATTTTGTCACCGTGTTCCAATCTCGGCGGATTGAAATATCAGCGGTAAGGTTTGTGTTGTCATAAACAATCGACCATTGAGTATTGCTTGTTATATCGTTCGGATTCGGTGCTTGTGATGCCGAAACAAGAGCCTCCCATGCTGTTTCTTTTGTGTAACTATTATTCTTTTCAAGAATATTAATTATCTTATCATACCGCTCTCTGCCGTGACCGTAAACACCGTTTTTCTGATAAGGCTTTACAAAATTTTTGTACATCACAAAAAAGTTTGTAACGGCAGGCGATTTTGTAACAACAAGCTTTCGTTCATCGCTGTTGCAATCGTACTCAATAACACGACCGTCACCGTTTGAATCGGTAACATAAAAGTGATAATCTCTTCCGCTTGAGGCGAACATATCGTATTTTTCAAAAAGTGTAACCGCCTCTTCGGTTGACGAAGCTCTGTCAAGTATAAGACGGATTGCAAGCGTTGTGGCGATAACAGGCTTTCCGCTTTGCTGACGAACCGGCTTGCTGTCAAGTGTGAGAACTGCGATTGACACGCCCTTTTCATTGATTCCGTCAAGGCTGATAAACGGTGAGAGCAAGGTTGCAAGCCTTGTTTCATCACTCAACTCGGGGTTGTTTGCACCTACATTATCAAGTGCCGCAAACGCAACCGACCTGTAGCCGTCCTTTGGCGAACAATACACAAGCATTGACGAGGTGTCGTTCTTAAAATCATAGTTTCGCCCCATCATTACGCTGTCGGGATTTTTCATTGTAAAGGCACTGCACCCGAAATTCGGCATTTTAAGATTGACGGGATAATCGGGCAGAACCTCCTGCACAATTGCACCGAGAGCCGACTCATCATCAAAAATCCCTCTGTCAATGATTTTATCAATGCTGTAATCGTAGTATATATCCATTTTATAAAGGTTAAAATCGCTGTAATCGGTCAGCTTTTTAACAGAATCAAGTGTATGCTTTCTTGCGTCAATCATAATGTATCCTCCTTAAAACGGGGTGTTTCAACGCAATAATAGCACAATATTTTTATTTTTTCAACAATTTTGAGTCAATTCGCAATAATTTTTTCATAAGAAAAATCGGAAAGACAGAATTTTTGATTTCTGTCCTTCCGACCTGTATTTTACATATTGAATTTTAAATTATTTAAGAAGATTATTGTCTGTAAAATAATCAATTCTCATAGAATGACGGACATCCTCAAGTGTTTTTGCGGCAGTTTCCTTTGCAACCTTACTGCCCTCTTTGAGAATATCAAGAACATCAGGAAGATGATTTTCCCATTCTTTTCTGCGTTCACGAATAGGACGAAGCTCCTCCTGCATAACATTGTTAAGGAATTTCTTAACCTTGACATCACCGAGTCCGCCACGCTGATAGTGAGCCTTGAGTTCGTCAAGACAGCTGTAATCATTCCAAAATTCCGCAAAATGCTCGTCACGGCAGAATGCGTCAAGATAGATGAACACGGGGTTGCCCTCAACCTTGCCGGGATCCTCAACACGAAGATGATTCGGGTCGGTAAACATTGACATAACCTTTTTCTTGATATCCTCGGGTTCTTCTGCAAGATAGATGCAGTTGCCGAGGGATTTGCTCATCTTTGCCTTGCCGTCAATACCGGGCAGCCGCAGACAAGCCTTGTTGCTCGGAAGAATAATCTGCGGCTCCGTAAGAGTTTCGCCGTAAACGGAATTGAACTTGTGAACAATCTCCTTGCATTGTTCAAGCATCGGAAGCTGATCCTCACCGACAGGAACGGCAGTTGCACGGAATGCCGTGATATCAGCCGCCTGACTGATTGGATAACAGAAAAATCCCACAGGAATGCTTGCCTCAAAATTACGCATCTGAATTTCCGCCTTAACGGTGGGGTTACGCTGAACACGGGACACGGTTACGAGGTTCATATAATAGAAAGTAAGCTCTGTAAGCTCGGGAATCATTGACTGAACAAAAATTGTTGACTTGTTCGGATCTATTCCGCAGGCAAGGTAGTCGAGCGCAACCTGCAAAATATTCTGTCTTACCTTTTCGGGATGCTCGGCATTGTCGGTAAGAGCCTGAGCGTCTGCAATCATAATGTATATATCATCATATTCGCCCGAATTCTGGAGCTTTACTCTCTCCTTGAGCGAACCTGCATAGTGACCGACATGAAGTCTGCCCGTAGGACGGTCACCTGTTAAAATTACTTTTTTCATAGGTTTCTCCTTTGTTTACCTTGATTCAAAGGCAAAATTCTTTTCTATGATTATATCACCATAAGCAACAGCCGTCAACATTTGTAAAAAAGCTGAAAAGAAACATTTTCCATAATAATTTCCATATATTTTAAGCAACAAATTTCGACAAAATGTTGCATAAGAAACACGCAAAATTCATTTGACCGTTGAATTTTTTTGAAATAAAAATATAATATTCTAAAAAACGAGGGTAATTAAGTATGGAGTACAATTATCATAAAAATGCAGGACAGCTTGCATTCATAAAATTTGTAAAAGGACTTGTGCATCTTCTTATTCGCCCTAAGGTTGAATGGAAGGACAAGAGTCTTAAAAAGAACCTCAAGGGCAAGCCTGTTGTGTTTGTATGCAACCACACTCACCACTTTGACGGAGTTGTGATAAGCTCTGTACTCAGCAGATACAAGCCGTATATGCTTGTTAAAAAAAGCTGGTACGACAAGAGCGGAACAGGCTCGTTTATCCGAATTTGCCGCAGTATTCCCGTTGACTTTGACACCATGGACACAAACTGGTATGCGCAAAGTGAGGGTGCGGTTGAAAACGGATATTCAATGCTTATCTTCCCCGAGGGCGGAATTGCAAGAGATGGCAAAATGCTCCCGTTCAAGCCCGGTGCGGCATTGCTTGCGGCAAAAAAAGGTCTTGACATAATCCCGATTGCATCTTTGGGTGAGTATAAAATTCTTTTTGGAAAGAGGCAGAAAATTTTAATCGGCAATCCGATAAAATCCGAATGTCCCGAAAATGTTCGCTACTCAAAATATGCAAAAGAAATAAGTGCCGAAGCCGAAAAGCAGGTCAAAAAGCTTTATCTTGAGCTTGAAGAAAAATACGGCAAAGGCAAGGTTTATTACAAAGAAGATTTTTCTTCGGAAAATTTATAATAAAATCAAAAAAATCAAAATTTTAAGTGAGGTAATTAAAATGAACAATGCTATTGCAGATCAGATTAAGGAAATGCTCGTAGAAAACCTTAGAATTCCCGAAAACATTCTTACATACGATTCAGAACTTTTCGGTGACGAAATCGGTCTTGACTCAATCGACTCAATCGAAATCGTTGCAGGCATCGACACACTTTTCGGTATTGATATGACAGGTGCAGACCGTGAGCACTTCCAATCAATCAGAGCACTTACAGAATATGTAGAAAGCAAGCAGGGTTAATATGGCTGACAAAAAGAGATGTGTTGTCACAGGACTCGGACTTATCTGCGGTGTCGGTGACAATGTAAAGGATTGCTGGGATGCCGTAATACTCGGTCACTCCGGCATTGATGAGGTTAAGTCGGTTGACACCTCAAACTGTTATGCACACAAGGGTGCAGAGGTTGACAAGGCATCGTCAGAGCTTTCTCCCGAAAACTATGACCGTTCTTCCCTTCTCTGTATTCATGCCGCAAACGAGGCTTTTGAAGATGCAAACATTGACGCATCCGAAAAGAACATCGGTGTTATTCTTGGCAGTTGTGTAGGCGGTGCGGCAAGCATTGACAAATATTACACAGACGAAATCAAGGGTGACGGCGGTAAAAAAGAAGATATTTTCAAAATGGGTGCTTCGGCAATTGCCAACAATGTTTCCGCTCATTTCGGACTTGAGGGCATTACCGCAAACATCGTCAACGCTTGTGCGGCAGGCACAATGAGCATCGGCTATGCCTGTGACCTTATCCGTGAGGGCAAGGGCGATGTGTTCATTGCAGGCGGTTCGGACAGCTTTTCTTCACTTGCATTCAGCGGTTTCCACGCTCTCCATGCGCTTGACGAAAACGCCTGTTCCCCGTTCAATCACAGCACAGGTATCACGCTCGGCGAGGGTTCGGGTATTCTTGTAATTGAAAGCTACGAACACGCTGTTGAACGAGGTGCAAAGATTTACTGTGAGATTCTCGGTTCGGGTGTAAGCAGTGACGCTTACCACATTACCGCACCCCGTCCCGACGGTGAAGGTCAGATGAGTGCAATCAGAAGGGCTGTTGAAAGCTCTGCTCTTAGTTTTGACGATATCGACTACATAAACGCACACGGAACGGGTACTGCCAAAAATGACGAGGCTGAATTTCTTTCACTTCACACACTTTTTGACGGCAACGACCACCTTTCTGTCAGCTCAACAAAATCTATGACAGGTCATTGCCTCGGTGCGGCCGGCTCAATTGAGGCTGTATTTTCTGTAAAAGCAATAAAAGAAAACCTCGTTCCGCCTACAATCGGCTACTCCGATGAGGATTTGAAGGTGCTTTCCGAAAAGGCGGGCAACATTGACTTTATTCCGAACAAAAGCCACACAAAAGATGTTCACTATGCAATGTCAAACTCATTTGCATTCGGTGGCAACAACGCAAGCATCATTTTCTCGGACAACAAGCATGATATTCCCGACAACAGTAAAAATGAAAAAATTTACATTACGGGCATTTCAAAGCTTACAGGCACAAAGACTGACGAACACAGCCTTAACTGCAATCTTACCTCCGAAGATTATGACAAACACGGAATCAAGGTTGCATTTTACAGAAAGCTTGACCGTTTCAGCCAGCTCCAGCTTTTGAGCGGTATGGACGCACTTGCAGACGCTGACATAAAAATTGACAAGGACAACGAATATAAAACAGGTATTGTAATCGGCACGGCTGACGGTCCTATGACCGAAATTGTTGATTTCCAGAAAAAGGCAATCACAAGAGGTACCGAAAAGGGCAGTGCTTTTTCATTCCCGAATACGGTTTACAATGCCGCAGGCGGTTATCTGAGCATTTTCTCAGGTATCAAGGGCTACAACGCAACTGTTGCAAACGGCAATCAGGCAGGACTGCAGAGTGTTTGCTATGCCGCTGATATTCTTGCAGACGGCAACGAAAGCGTTATGCTTGCCGCAGGTACCGATGAAAATACAAAGACAAACCTTGAACTCTATACAAAGGCCGAATTGCTTGAAAAACCGCTCGGTGAGGGCTCTGTAACTCTCGTTCTTGAAACAGAGGAAAGTGCAAACGGCAGAAATGCACGCAAGTATGCAGAAATTAAGGGTTATGCACAGGCTCACCGCCCTGTATCTTATGACAACTCAGAGGTTAACAGCAAGTCTGTTGTTGAGGTTATCGAAAAGGCTTGTGTGAATGCCGGCATTGAGGCAGACAATATCGACTTTGTATGCTGTGACGACAGGAAGATTATCAAGACGCTTATGCCCTGCTATGATGTATCGCAGGAAATCGGCAATGCAAGAGCCGCCGCAAGCGCAATGACAGCGGCATATGCGGCTGAGCTTCTTTCTGACAGCGAGAAAAATTACGAATACGGACTTGCTCTTTCAATGGGTGCGGGCGGAACATACTCTGCCGTAATCCTGAAGAAAGCGTAAAAATCGGAGGTAAATATGAGCAAAACCGCTCTTGTAACAGGTTCATCAAGGGGCATTGGCAAGGCTTGCGCTTTAAAGCTTGCAGAGCTTGGATATGACATTGCCGTGAACTGCAATTCAAATTTAGAAATGGCTCAAAAGGCTGTTGACGAAATTACATCACTCGGCAGAAAAGCCGTTGCCTACAAGGCGAACACGGCAGATATTGACGAAGTAAAGGATATGTTCCGCAGTATTCAGCAGGACTTCGGCGGAATTGATGTGCTTGTCAACAACGCAGGTGTGGTTGACGACGCTTACCTTTTGATGATTAAAGACGAGTCGCTTGAAAGAAGTCTTGACATTAATATCAAAGGATATTTCAATTGTGCAAGACAGGCATCGCTTAAAATGCTCCGCAAAAAGAGCGGAATCATCATCAACATTTCTTCCGTAAGCTCTGTTCTTGCAGTTGAAGGTCAGTCGGTTTACAGTGCAACAAAGGGTGCGGTAAACGCTATGACTCACACGCTTGCAAAGGAACTTGCAAAGTACGGAATCAGAGTAAACGCAGTTGCACCCGGTTTTATCGAAACCGAAATGATGAACGGCATTCCCGAAGAATTGCAAAAAAAGTATCTTGAGGCTATTCCCGAAAAGAGATTCGGCACAGTTCAGGATGTCGCAAATGTCGTCGGACAGCTTTGCAGTGACGATTTTTCATATATGACAGGTCAGGTGCTTGTGCTTGACGGAGGACTCAGCTTATGATGAATCTGCTTGAAATCAATCAAAGAATAAAACAAAGACCACCCTTTCAGATGATTGAGAAGGTGACCGAGCTTGAGCCGAATGTTTCGGCAACAGGAATTAAAAATGTGTCGGTGAACGAGCCGTATTTTGCAGGTCATTTTCCCGACACACCGATTATGCCGGGAGTATTGCTCATTGAATCTGCGGCACAGCTTTGCAGTCTTGTATTTGCTCCCGAAAGCGTTGAGGAGGACAAGCTGTATGTTCTTCTAAAAGTCAAGGATTTCAAAATGCTCCGCCCCGTTATTCCGGGTGATACGCTTATTATCAGCGTAAATGTTACAATGTCAACAAAGTCGGCATTTGAATTTGCGTGTGTCATCAAGGTTGACGGTGAAGTGAGGGCAAAGGGAAATCTTTTGTTTACCACAATGGATAAAAATGCGGTTTACAAGCCGTCACAGGAGTGATTATGAAGGTTCTCGTATTAAACGGTAGTCCAAAGGGCGAAAAAAGCAATACTCTCAACATTACAAAAGCATTTCTTGACGGCTTTTCAGCCGATACGGAAGTTGAATATATCACAGTTAAAAAGGAAACAATCAAGCCGTGTATGGGTTGCTTTTCGTGTTGGAGCAGAACACCCGGCAAATGTGTTATAAAGGACGATATGCAGAAAATCTACGAAAAGATTAATTCTGCCGATATTATCATTGAGAGCTTTCCGCTCTACTTTTTCGGTATGCCGTCACAGATGAAAGCATTAACCGACAGATGTCTGCCGTATATGCTCCCCTATTCGGGAAATGTTGCCGAGGACAAAGAAGCCTCTTTCCATGAACTGCGTGATGAAGCAATGCACGAAAAGAGGCTTTTGGTTATTACAACTTGCGGCTATGTGAGTGCCGAACCGATGTATCCCGCACTTATAAAACAGCTTGATTTGATTTGCGGTAACGGCAATTACACGATGATAAAATGTCCCGAGGGCGAGCTTTTTATTGCAGAAAAAGCTGAAAGGCAGAGAAAGGCATACCTTGATTCAATCACGGAGGCAGGCAGGGAATTCTGCAAAAACCGCTGTCTTTGCGATGAAACAATGAAAAAAATTTCAAAGCCTATTCTCTCCCCCAAAGGATTCGAGGCAATTACTAAGGCTCATTGGAAAATGAGTTAATCAGCTTTTCGGGCGGAACATATTCGGACAATGCTCCGAGAACAAACTCGTTGACAGCGTCTGCAAGCTTTTCGGAGCTTTCTGCACAGCCGTCATTGAACCAACGGACATAAACCGAGATGAATCCCGAAACGACAAACTCAACAAGGTATTTGAGTTTTGTTTCATTTTTAAAATTAAGCACAGGTCTTATTGAAACCTCGATAAATCTTTTCAAAAGCTCAACAGAGCGTCCCGAGCCGAACACCTCGGGAGAATTTTTCAGAATTTTATTAATCTGTTCTTTATTTTCAACAATGGAAATACCGATAAAATTCAGCTGATTCACAAGATTGTTGCCGTCACGGTCGGATTTTTTCGCATGGCTGATAACATCATTGATTATATCGTAATTGATATCATCGACAACATCCTGAACCGTGTTGTAGTGACGGTAAAAGGTTTTGCGGTTAATCATCGACTTTTCTGCAAGCTCAGTCACCGTGATTTTGGAAACATTTTTTTCGGCAAGCAAATCAATCAGCGAATTTTTTATATTGGTTCTTGTTTTTACAATGCGAAGGTCAGTAACATTAGCGTCCATACTATCACCCCATAAAACAGTTTGATTATAGCACCAAAATTTTTTTGAGTCAACGGAGGTCCTTATGACAGGTCTGATAATTGAAGGCGGAGCAAGGCGAGGAATTTTTACCGCCGGTATAACCGACTGTCTGCTTGAAAACAAAATACATTTTGACTATGTTGCAGGAGTTTCGGCGGGAGCTGAGGTCGCCCTTGATTTTACCGCAAAACAGGAAGGTCGTTCCCGCAGTGTTATTATGCCCCACAGGACAGGCGATTTTTCGGTTCTCGGTTTTCTTTCAATGGATCTTGACAATATGATTTACAGATTTCCTTATCAGGACTATCCGTTCGATTTTGATACATTTTTTGCGTCAGATACAAACTGCGAATTTGTGGCAACCGACTGTGTAACAGGCAAGGCAAAATATTTTTCCGAGAACAAAAGCGAACAGCGATTGCTTGACTCCGTAAGAGCGTCCTGCACAGTTCCTATTCTCTATCAGATAAGCGAATTTGAGGGCGGAAAGTATGTTGACGGCAGTATTGCCGACGCTGTTCCCTTTGACCGTGCGTTTGAACAGGGCTGTTCCCGTGTGCTTGTGCTTTTGACAAAGCCCGAAAATGAGCCTTGCACGGACTATCGCAAGTTTGAATTTTTAATCAACAAAAAATACAAGGACTATCCGAACCTCATCAACGCTCTTATGACGAGATTTGACCGCTATAATGAGCAATGCAAAAGAATGAAACAGCTTGAGGAGGACGGCATACTTATGGTACTCCGCCCGTCACACAAGTATGTAAAATCATTTGAGATGAACACGGATGTGCTTGACGAGGCATATAACGCCGGCAAAAATCTTGCCAAAGAAAGGCTTGCCGAAATTGAAGATTTCCTCAATGTTCTCGAAAAGAAATAATCAAAACAACAAGTTACATTAATATATCTTCCCAAAAAGCAAGGTGCAATTTCGTGCCTTGCTTTCTTTTTATATGCAATTTCAACAAGTAAAAAGTGTTCAATATGTGATTTATTCCAATTAAATAACAATAGTATTGTATAATGTCAAAAAATATGGTATATTCAGCATATATTTTAAAACACGGAGATTTATATGAAAAAGCAACTAATGATTTTTGACTTTGTGTGTCTTGGAATCGGAGCAATTTTTTTGACTTTTGTCGCCATACTTCAAAATTGCGGTATAAACATTACCAATGGAAGTGTAATCGGAATTGTCATAACAGTGCTTTTGTTTATTCTGATATTACTTAGCACAGCTAATGTACTCGGCTTTGACTGTACCGTTTCAAACATAACTTTTTTAAGACCAATATTACTGTTCATTGCGTTATACATTTTTTATTGTATGCCGTTTATGGGCTTTTTCGGAAAGTCGGGAAATGTGTGGAATAACATAATGATTGCATCCTTAGGCATTATGGCATCAAGATTTTTCTTTTATATTTCAAAATCAGCAATGGCTGAAAAAATGGTAAAATCACCCTTTGCCTACACTAAAGGTGCTAAAAAATTTTCAAAAGCAGAGTCGTTCTTTAAATTCTTTTCGGTTTTTATCGTTGCAATGACCGTAGCAATGATAATACTTAACATGACCACAAATGATATAGATATGACAAGCGTATTTTCCCGTTCATTCAAATAACAAACACGGAGCAGAAATTAAAATCTGCTCCGTTAATTTTTTATTTCAAAAAACAATTCAATTGACAACCAAATCATTATGCAGTATGATTGTATTAACAGATAAACTTGGCTTTAGGTCAAGACCTTTTAGAATGTTTTGGAGTGATTTTATGTACACAATCGGTCAGGTATCTCAGATGTGCGGTATTCCTGTTTCAACCCTGCGTTACTACGATAAAGAGGGACTTTTTCCGCATATGGAGAGGGTTTCGGGTATCCGCAGATTTTCCGACAGAGAGCTTGAAACACTCCGCATAATTGACTGTCTCAAAAAATCGGGACTTGAAATCAGGGACATCAAAAAGTATATGCAGTGGTGCGCCGAGGGCAGTTCGTCCTATCCGCAAAGGCGAGAGCTTTTTGAAAATCAGAAAAAAACCGTAGAAAAGGAAATTGAGCGTCTTCAAAAGACGCTTGATATGCTCCGCTTTAAGTGCTGGTACTACGATACTGCCATTGCTGACGGCAACGAGGACAGAATCAACGAAATGCTCCCGAACAATCTTCCCGATGATATTCAAAAGCTGTATGACCATGCCCACAGCGATGACGAAGATTAATTTTGATAATTTGTAAATTCACAGAATTACGCTCTCCAAACGGAGGGCGTTTTATTTTGTGCTATTTTATTTTGTTCCGAAATATTTTATGTAGCTTTCAATGTTGCAGTTGATTTCTTCAAAAATTTTTCGCACCCTGTCAACTCTTAAATTCTCATGATAAACCTTTGCTCTGCCCTCTCTGTCAATCTCAATCAGCAAAACATTCTCACCGTCAACCTCAGCATAAACATCGCACGATAACTCCGGATATTTCACCTAACCACCTCGGTAATTTATATGAGGATACATTATGTAATTTAACTTGTAATCGCCTTTGCGATGTGTTATACTCGGGTTAGAAACTGAAAGAGGCAGAGTTATGGTAAGAGAAATTGTACATGATCCTATGTTTTTACAGAGAAAGTCGGAGGACGCAACACAGGCAGATTTGCAGACGGCACAGGATTTGCTTGACACACTCAGGGCAAATTTTGACCGTTGTGTAGGCATGGCGGCTAACATGATAGGCGTTGCAAAGAGGATAATCGCAATCAATGACAACGGAAAATATCTTGTTATGTTCAATCCCGAAATCATTAGCAAGTTCGGTGAATTTGAAACCGAGGAGGGCTGTCTTTCGCTTGACGGCGAACGCAAAACAGTTCGTTACAAAACGATAAAAGTAAAATATTTCAACGAAAATTTCAAGCAGATAAAACGCAGTTTTTCAGACTTTACCGCACAGATTATTCAACATGAAATTGACCATTGCAACGGGATTCTGATTTAAAGTTAATACAAAGCCTTCTCTCCCCGACAGTCACACGGTACAATGTGTGGCTGTCGGGTTTTATTTTGCACATTTATTTTGCACAAAAGTTTTACTGCAATTTATTCATTACAACTAATTTTACCGTCAATCTGAACTTTCTTGGGATTATTGTTTTGTAAAAATCGCACGAAATTGCATGGCAGAATATTTTGCAATTGCACTTTGAATTACATTGTGCTATAATATTAATACAATAGAAACACAGAAAAATTGTAATTAATCAAAAGGTGGTAAGATTATGAAAAACAATAAAACTCTCAAATACACAGGAATTATACAAGGTGTACTCATTGCAACTCTGTTACTGCTTGCCATTTCGATTCAAGTGGTATTTATGTATAACACATACTATTGTGAAGATTATACTTTTGATTTTCTTAGAAATATGGGCATTGGTTATTGGGATTTACGGAATAATTCTTCAGCGTTTTTCCTCATAAATTCCATTGCGGAAGTCATAGCTTATTTTTTAGGTTTGATGCGTCTTTATGTTCTTAAAATAATTTTTCAGATTATTGCCGCTGCAGCGTTAACCTTGCCTGTTATTTTAGGCTATCTGTCAATATTCCGCAAAAACATAGTTGCAAACGGATTGATTATTGCAGGATCGGCATTGACTTTGTTATCCGCATGGCGGAGTCTTTTCTCTACCCTATTTGAACTTGCCCGTGGATTTGGCGAATTTACTTTGGTTCAAGTAGTTTTAATAATTGTGATACTGATAAAAATAGAATTGATTGCCGTTTCAATACTGCGGATAAAACAGATTAAAAAATCAAATCAGTTACAGTAAATAACGAAGCGGTGATTTTATGAAAACAAATAAAATGCTTAAAGTTACGGAAATTATGCAGAGTGTTCTCATCGGCATATTGCTGTTGTTTGCGATTTGCATTGAGGCAATGAGCTGTATGAATTTTTATACATACGACCATTCACTCAATTTTGATTATTCTTCTTTTTGGGCAATCCACGGCGACTACCCGGTCATATTCATTTTCAACACTCTTTTTACAACCTTTGCATCTTTCTCAAGCTTGTCAGGAAATTATGTTTTATATGTTATTTTTGAAATTATGGATATTGCATCGTTGGTATTGCCCGTATATCTCGTTTACAAATCCATACGCAGTAAAAGCACGATGGCAAACGGCTTGATTATTATGTCATCTGCTGTTACTTTTATGATTATGGTTGCTTACGGAGTTTATACCCTTCTTGAAATAATTCGCGGTGCTGAAACATTCAATATTTACAGCATAATTTTCATCTTCATAATGTTGATAAAAGTTACATTGTGCATTGTTTCACCGCTCAGAATAAGGGCAATTAACAACGCTGACGAATAGTATTACATATAAACAAGACAGTTTACGGCTGTCTTGTTTTGTTATTTATTAAAATTCCTTCATTGTATAACCCTTTCCCTACAAAATCTACAGGAACAGTTGCGGTGAACATTGACATATATCTCTGATTTAATATCCCAAATTTAATATTGCTAGTTTGGAATTATAATGGTATAATTCGTGTAGATATTGCGGAGGTGTTGTCGTGAAAAAATTAGTATCGTTTTTGCTTGCTCTTATGATGATTTTCGGGAGCAGTATCCTTGCTTTTGCAACTGACAAAACAGACACACAAGGCAACTCCACCTCCGATGAATCGGACGGCGGTTCAATGCCTACGGATTTTGCGATAATTCTTCTGCTTATCGCAGGCGGTACGGCAGTCGCAAGCTTTAAACGCCACAGAAATGACCGTGACGATTACGATGAACCCGATGATGACACGGAAGAAGAAATTTGATTTTACATTATTAAAAACAACAAAGCCGACAGAATACAATCGCTGTATCTGTCGGCTTGCTTATTTTTAATTAAATTATTGTTGAACCTCAAGAAGTTTTTTGTTCACTCTGTTTGTAACATCAAGATAATATGCAAGGTCAGCAGATGAAAGGCTGTCCTCATCAATTTTTGAAACCTTGTCCATATATGTGGTGTACTGACTCAAAAGTTCGGTATATTCGGAAAGCATTGTTACATCATTCGCATCATAGCTTTTCATAAAATCAACATACTTGTCCATAAACTCTTCGTACTCGTCCATTGTTTCTTTGAATGATGAAGAAACTTCTTCACTTTCGGAGCTTTCTTCCTTTGAACTCTCTTTTTTGGAGCTTTGCTCTTTCTTTGAACTTTCTTCCTTTTTAGGCTTTTCGGTTTCGGGTTCGGACTCAACATCACTTGATTCATCTGAAATTTCCGACACTACGGATGTTGACTCCTTCACATCATCTTCTGAACTGATGTCTTTTCCGCAGCCTGACAATGATGCAGTCATAAGTATTGCAAGCGACATTGCCGCAACGGCAAATAATTTTTTCTTTTTCATGGTTTTACTCTCCTTTATAATAACAGAATAATTCTGTTTATTTGCTTAAAATTAAAAAGGGAATTATCAACAATAAACCTATAGTTGTCAATAAGGCAGGTATTCCTCTGTTTGAGCATTTTATTATATCTTTTCTGATAAAAACTGATGCAACAAACAGTAAAAGCTGAATTGCCGTTACAACAACATTGCCCCATCTGTTAATACTGTATGAACCGATTAAAAAGAGCGCAGAAACAATCGCACCGATTATTGCAACAATGCCAAATCCGCTTTTTCTGTACGCTTCATCAGCTTTTTCCTTTTCTTTTTTCCGCTCCTTTTCGTCTGCTCTCTCCCATTTTTTGTATTCCATTTCCTTATAGGTATCGTTTTTTATTCGTTCAACCTCAACTGCATCACCGTACACTATAACTTCGTCTGAACCGCAGTACGGACAATGCAAAGTTTTATTACTGCTGTCGGCTGTCATCACACCGCCACATTCCTTGCATTTCAGCTGAACTCGCTCGGTTTTGTCATTACTTGTAATCTTTGCACCGCAGTTTTTACAAAAAGAAGAACTGTCCTCAATTTTCTCGCCGCAATTACTACAAAACACAACATATCACCCTCAGTAATAATTTGTATTTATTATAGCATACTATCCTTATAAAAGCAATACTATCTTTGATAATTTATTTATTTTTATCCTTTTAAAAGATAATATTATCTTGGTGATTAAAATGCTTAACTTAAAAGCAATCGGCGGAAGAATTAAAAAATACAGAAAATTGAAAGGCTGTACACAGGCACAGCTTGCGGAAATTATCGACATTTCAACAATTCATATGTCACACCTTGAAACAGGTTCTGTTGCAATGTCACTTGAATGTATGATAAAGGTATGCAATGCCCTTGAAGTTTCTCCCGATGATTTGCTGATCGGTGAATTTGAACTTAACAATAACGCCACAATAAAACAGCTTGCAGAAATAACCAAAAATCTTTCTTCGGACGAAAACAAACTGCTGATAGATTTTGCACTTTTGCTTGGAAAAAACAAACCTAACAGAAATTAAAAAAGCCGACAGAATACAATCGCTGTATCTGTCGGCTTATTATTATGCTTAAAAACTAATTCATATTATTGTTTAATTCGTTTGAAGAATTTATTATTTCTCTGATTTCATTTTCGGCTTGTCTGACTTCTTCTAAAAATGCTCTTGATGAAACACGCAACGCACCGTTGCCCAAAATTATCATCTGTTCGAGTGCGTCGGATGTTACGACACGCACCTTGTTGGTTTTGACAAGCTTGTGAGAGGTTTTCTCAATGAACATATCGGCGGTTTCTGCCTCTTTGGTATATACAATGCTGATATTATTCACGGTTTCAACCTCTCTGTGTTCGCCCTTTACCTTGTACGCATCAAACACGAGAATAAGGTTGCACTTGCTGTAGCCCTGATAGTTGCAGAGAATGTTTATCAGAGCGTGTCTTGCACCGTCAAGACTTCTTTCGGAAAGCTCTTTGAGGTGTTCCCACGCAAAAATAACATTGTAGCCGTCAACAAGCAGATACTCCGTGCCGTCATACACGGGGGATTTTTTATACTTTTCAGCCGCCTTGTCAATAGACGAAACCGCCTTGACATGACGCTTTTCGGGAGCGTGTTTTCTGCGTGTCACAGGACCGTAGGTCTGTTCAAAAATCTGCATAAGCTCCTTGTCGAGAGCAAAAATATCATCCTGGGTTTTGCACTTTGCAAAAGCGTTTTCGCTGTTTGTGCCGATTTCATCGTCTTTCGGAGCATCGAGAATACTCGGCAGATGCATATGCTCGCCGACCTCATTCCACGGCACATTGTAGCCTGCTCCGTGAGAACAGAACACAGAACCGCATGGATTGTCAACATCGGCATCACAATCGTAGCCGATTTGTGCAATAACTTCATCACTGTTGTGACACGGCTCATAGCCTTTAAGACTGCACGAAAGTCTGCCTCTGCCGTGAGTGTACTGCATAACTTCTTTTGTATAGTTGCCCATTTCGGACACGGGTGCAGTACCCGTGAGAACGGAATTTTCTCCCTTGGCTTCGGGAGAATTGAAAGTACCGCTCATCCGCTGAATATCTGACATTGCCCGTCCCACATTTTCGTTAGGCACTTCAAGCGTAAAATCATAAACAGGCTCAAGCAGAATGCTCTTTGCCGAGCGCAGTCCCTGTCTTACGGCACGGTAGGTTGCCTGTCTGAAATCTCCGCCCTCGGTATGCTTTGCGTGAGCTTTTCCCGAAACAAGCGTGATTTCAATATCTGTAATCGGCGAGCCTGTCAGCACACCGAGATGTGTTTTTTCACAGAGGTGAGTAAGAATCAGTCTTTGCCAGTTGCGGTCGAGCAAGTCCTCTTTGCAACGGGAATTAATTGTAATTCCGCTGCCACGCTTTGCGGGTTTCAAAAGGAGGTGAACCTCTGCATAGTGTCTTAACGGCTCAAAATGACCGACACCTTCAACCGTATTTTCGATTGTTTCTTTATAGATTATACTGCCTGTACTGAACGATACATTCATACCGAAACGCTCTTTTATTATGCATCTCAGCACCTCAAGCTGAATTTCACCCATAAGTCGGATGTGGATTTCACCGAGTCTGCTGTTCCACACAACATTCAGCTGAGGATCTTCGTTTTCAAGCGTTTTCAGCTTTGTGAGAGCCGTGTGGGCGTCTGTCCCGTCCTCTAATTCAACCTTGTAAGTCAGAACAGGTTCGAGTACGGGAACTCCGGAATTTTTCTCAACACCCAAGCCGTCACCCGATGAAGTGAATGTTATTCCCGTTACCGCACAAACGGTTCCTGCAACAGCCTCCTCAACGGCTGTGAATTTCTCGCCCGAATAAATTCTTATTCTGTTTACCTTTTCGGCATTGGTATTTTTTTCGCTTTGGAGAATTTCACGCACTTTAAGACTTCCGCCCGTAATTTTCATAAATGTAAGGCGATTGCCCTGATTGTCCTCTGCAATTTTATAGACCTTTGCACCGAACTCAGCACCGTAAGCGGGCATAACCGTGTATTCGTCAAGCAGATTCAAAAATGCCTTTACACCGTCAAGTTTGAGTGCCGAACCGAACATACACGGAAAGATTTTGCGTTCATTAATCGCACCTGTTATGTCGGTCTTTTCGACGGAATCTGTTTCATAATATTTTTCAAGAATTTTTTCATCACACACGGCAACACTTTCACGAAAGCCGTCGGAGTTCGGATAGGTGAAATCAACGCAGTTTTCGTCAAGCCCTGTACGCAGTTGTGCCATAACGGAAAGCTTGTCTGCACCGTCAAGATCCATTTTATTGACGAAGATAAAACACGGCACATTGTACTTTTTGAGCAGTTTCCAAAGTGTGCAGGTGTGACTCTGAACGCCGTCAGTTCCGCTGATTACAAGAATTGCATAGTCAAGCACCTGAAGTGTACGCTCTGCTTCTGCCGAAAAATCAACATGACCGGGTGTGTCAAGCAGAGTAAATTCCGTGTTGTTGTACTTCATAACCGCCTGCTTTGAAAAAATTGTAATTCCACGGTCACGCTCAAGCGAAAAAGTGTCAAGAAACGAATCTCTGTGGTCAACCCGACCAAGCTTTGTTATGTTGCCTGAGGAGTACATCAGAGCCTCTGAAAGCGTAGTCTTTCCCGAATCGACATGAGCCAGAATACCGACTGCAATTTTTTTCATCTTATCACCATACCCGAAAATTATATATTTCTTTTAGAGAATTGTTTCCATACCGATTTTTTGAACCTTAAAACCGATACGCTCGTAAAATTTCATTGCACCGTCATTGCCTGCCCACACATTTAGCGTAACATTATAACAACCGCTTTTTCGGGCAAAATCAATAACATGGTTATACAGCTTTGTGCCGATATGCATCCCTCTTGTATCCTCGTCAACGCACAAATCATCAATATACAGGGTTTTTATATTTGTAACCGACTTGCTTTCAAGATTTTGTTTGAAAATACAAAAAGCGTATCCTTTTACTTTTCCGTTATGTTCTGCAACAAAAATCGGCTTTTGCTCATCAACAATTATTCGCTCAAGCTCCTCGTCTGTGTATTTCTTCTCACCGACTGTAAAAAGGTCGGGGCGGATATCGCTGTGTATCTTGTGAACCTCAAAAAGGAGCTTGTCAAGCTGCGGTATGTCTTTAAATTTTGCCAGTCTTATTGTTACTTCACACATAATTTCATCTTCCAATCATATAAAAAATACCTTGTGCAATTTCGTTTTGCCGAAACCTTTAACATTTATTTTACCACATTAAAAAATTAATGTAAACAAAGCAAAAAGGCTTGCGACCAAAATTGACCGCAAACCTTTTCGGGAGTAAATATGAACGAAAGTAATTATCAGTTTTATGTTGTTATATAAGATTTTTGTAAAGCTCTTAAATTTCTTCAACACTTGCAGAATAAATCTATTTGTCTTATTATACACCTATATATCTAAAATTTCAAGAACCATTTTAACATTTCTATGTCTTTTGCTGTCATTTGCATTAAAAACTTGTACTTTGCAAAAAGAATGGTATAATATAATCAGAATAAAATTTACATAACCAAGGAGTTGACATATATGTATGAAGAAATTTATGCTCAGGCAAAACAGGCTTGTAATGAGCTTTGCGATGTTGCCAAGCTTAAAGAGGGCAGTATTGTTGTAATCGGCTGTTCTTCAAGCGAGGTTGCAGGCGGAACTATCGGACACAATTCAAGTCTTGAAACCGCTCAGGCTGTTTTCAAGGGTATATACGAAGTGCTTTGCGAAAGAAAAATTTACCTTGCCGCACAATGCTGTGAACATCTCAATCGTGCAATCATCGTTGAGCGAGAGGCTGTTCCGAACGCTGAAATCGTGAATGTTGTTCCACAGCCAAAGGCAGGCGGTTCTTTTGCCACAACAGCATACAAAACATTCAAAGATCCCGTTGCACTTGAAGAAATCAAGGCTGACGCAGGTCTTGACATCGGCGGGACACTTATCGGTATGCACCTTAAAAGAGTTGCCGTTCCTGTAAGGCTCAGTATTGACCATATCGGACAGGCTATTTTGCTTGCCGCAAGAACCCGTCCTAAATTCATCGGCGGTTGCCGTGCCGTTTATGACGACAGCTTTTAATTTTATTACAATTGACGGGTGGCAGTTTTCGGACTGTCGCCTGTTTTTTATTACTGCTTATTAAAATTTCAACATATTACCTTGTTTTCCGCAAATTTGCGACATACAATATCAAAGAAAAGTTTGCATTTTTCACTAACTGTGGTATAATCTAATGAGATAATTTTTTTCTGGAGGTACTATGAGCGGTATAATTGTTTCTGTTATTGTCCCCTTTCTTGAAAGCAATAACAAATTAATAGATACTCTGTCATCAATATCCGAGCAAAAGAATATTAATCAAGAGAACATTGAAGTGCTTATTGTTGACGCAACAGACAAAACTTCAGGCAAAATTGCAAGCGGCAGTATGTCAATGTGCAAGGTGATTTATGCAAAGTCGGTTAAAAGCTTTGCCGATGCCTGCAACCTTGCTGCGTCAAAAGCAACAGGCAAATATATCACGGTGTGCAATTGCGGCGACACTTTCAGCGATAACTATTTTGAAAGCTGCATTAAGGTGTTCAACAAAAAGGAAAAAATTCCTTTTGTTGCCGGTCACAGATTTTGCGTAAACCCTGTTTTCAGAGAGAAAAAGGAATTTAGACTTAACAAAGGTCAGATTGAATCAAGTGTTGTCAACCTTTTTGATAATCCCAACCTCATCAATCTTGAGCTTACGGGTACTTTTTACAGAACTGAAATTTTCAAATCATACAAAATGAACAACAAGCTCAAGTACGAAAGCGCAGACGATTTTGCACTCAGAATTCAGCTTGATTATCCGGAGTATGTATATCTTGATGAGATTGAATTTGACTACTTTATGCCGGTAAGCGATGACTTTATGTACTATGTTCCCACAAACTACAAGGACTGGTACACAGATTCGCTTAACAACTTCTTAAAGCCTCTCATCAATGACAGCAAGGACAGGGACGGAAATATTCCGCTGTTTATTCAGTTCTATATTGTTTTCAATATTACAACAAAGTTCCTTGCAAATATGAACAACCGCAACAAGCGTAATATGAACGATGAAGAGCTTGCGGTTTTCTTTGAAACAGCAAGAGAATGTTTTAAGTTTGCAAATGACGGTTTTGTTCTTAACAAAGACAAGTATGTTTCTCTCGGCTACAGCGAGGAAGCCGCCGAGATGTTCTATATGATAAAGCACAATTGTGTTTTCAAGGATATGCCTTTTGAATATTCCGAGGGCAAAAAAGAGGTTTATCTCAACTGCAACAATGTCTATATTTCTAAGCTTACAGACCAGAGAGTCGGTATGCACGTTATGGACTACCGTGACGGCAAGCTTGTTATTGACGGCTCGTTCAGACAGGTTTTTGACCTTGAAGATTTTGAGCTTTATGTTCAGTTTGGCGACAAAAGACAGGTTCTTACAAACACAGACCGTTATTCTCTGACAAAATATTTCGGCATCAGTGCGTACAAGAAATTCACCTTCCACCTTGAGCTTGAGCTTGATCCCGAAAAGCCTCAGCAGACGGTTGCATTCTTTGCAAGATACAAGGATTCAATTATTCCGCTCAAGCTTTCATTCCTGCACCATTGGTCTAAGTTTACAATCAAGCCAAAGAACTCCTACTGGAGATTCAACAAGTATGTTGCCTATATTGACAGCTCAAGCACAATTGTAATCTGCCACGCATCTGCTATGGATACATTCAAGAGAGAACTCAAGTTCCTCCCCTATGTTTTCATGGAGAGTAAACGCAGCTTCATTACAAGAATTCAGTATTGGCTTACAAGACCTTTCTTCAAGAACAAGAAAATCTGGCTCATGTACGATAAGCTGTACAAGGGCGGTGACAGCTGTGAATATCTTTACAGATATTGTGCAGACAAAAAGGACGGCATTTCAAGATACTATATCATTGACAAAAACACTTCCGATTACAAGCGACTGAAGGCTGACGGACTCAAGCCTGTCAAGAACCGTTCATTCAAGCACAAAATGCTGTTTCTCAATACCGATATTGCGCTCATTACAAACTCAAATGTATTCCCGTTCAACGGCTACAGTATGGATCGTTCAAGATTCATCAGAGGTTTGTGCAACTTTCCTTCAATGTGCTTACAGCACGGACTTTCGGTTCAGAAGTGTGCAATGGCTCAGCAGAGAATTGTTGATAACACACAAATGTACTTCCTTGCGTCAAAGTATGAGTACAAAAACCTGAGCAACCATGTTTACAACTATCAGGATTTTGACATTCTCAAGATGACAGGCATCGGCAGATATGACGGACTTATCAATAACGATAAAAAGCAGATTCTGCTTTCACCCACCTGGCGTATGTACAATGCAATGCCTGTTACAACAAGCGAGGGTGAACAGAGAGCTTACAATCCCGAATTCAAGCACACAACCTATTATAAAATCTACAACGACCTTATCAATAATAAAAAGTTGATTGACACGGCAAAGCGTACAGGCTACAAGATTAAGTATGTTCTTCATCCGATTTTAAGCTCACAGGTTAACGACTTTATCCCCGATCCGTATGTTGAGGTTGTTTCATCGGTTGGTGATTTCAACTACGAAACAGCTTTTCAGGAGTCAAGCCTTATGGTAACAGACTATTCGGGCGTTCAGTTTGACTTTGCTTATATGAAAAAACCGCTTGTATATTTCCATCCGTCACAGCTTCCTGCACACTATGATGACGGCGGATTCTTCTATGATACAATGGGATTCGGAGAAATTTGTACCGAAAGCGACCAGCTTGTTGACCTGCTCTGCGAGTATATGGAAAACGGCTGTAAAATGAAGCCAAAGTATGTTGAAAGAGTTGAAGATTTCTATCAGTTTGACGATCACAACAACTGTGAAAGAATTTACAACAAAATCATCAAGTATCAGCAACAGGTTAACAAAGACAAATTAAAATAATATTTAAGCGGTCAGTTTTTTTGCTGACCGTTTTTGTTTTGCCAATACTTCTCAAACTCAATATACTTTTATTGCTTTTTGTACATATGTACAAATTTTGTATATATTGTTTAAAAATTACTTGTTTTTCTCTTGAAATACTACACCGCATAAATTGTTATAACAGACAAATTATGGTATAATTGGTATTTGTAGCAATGTTGCAAATTTTACGAAAATTGTTAAGAAAACGAAGTTCCTGTCAGAAATTGACAGACACAAATCCCGTACTTTTGGGGATTTCCGTTTACGGAGGATTTAAAAATGAGCAAAATCAAACGACAGTCCGGTATTGAGTTACTGCGAATTATTGCAATGATACAGATAATTTTTTTGCATGCGTATCAGTACGGATTACTTCATGACGCATCAAAGGCCGCAGGCGATATTGACGGTATATTGGTGACATTTGTATGGTCATTCTGCAGAGCACCTGTTGATGTGTTTATTATGATAAGCGGCTACTTTATGATAACCTCGCAGTTTGATATAAAAAAGACCATACGGCGTGGCGGAAAAATCTACGGTGCAATGATATTTTACTCGATTGTACTTTCAATGATTTTCTTCATAAGCGATCCGTCACTCATAAATATAAATTCCGTTATAAGTGCGTTCACTCCGCTAATGTCACGAACTTGGTATTTTTTGAGCAACTATTTGATTATTCTTCTGCTCAGCCCATTTCTCAACAAAATGCTTGCGTCACTTTCTAAAAAACATTACCTCTACTTTATGGGAATTGTTTTTGTGGCAGTAAGCCTATGGTCAACGCTTGCGGAAATTCACGGAATAAACAATGTTATCAGCGTCAACAAAATACTTGATCCTTATATGGGCAAGAGTCTTGGCGGATTTCTTTTGATGTACATAATCGGCGGTTATCTGAGGTTGTTTGTAAAGCAGAAACCGCTTGAGAAAAGAAAACCGAATTTCCGCTATCTCGGCATTTTCGTCGGCCTTTGCGTATTAGATTTTGTATTGGCATCTGTTTTTCCACAATACAAGCCGGCATTCGGTATGTTCAACAACCCGCTTGTCCTCGCCGAATCGGCGATGTTGATTCTCTTCTTCAGAGATTTCAATTTCAGCTCAAAATTTGTCAATACAGTAGCCGGCACAACGCTTGGTATATATGCAATCCACGAAAATCCGTATGTTCGTGATTGGCTGTGGAGTGTTGCAAACTTCAGCAATAAGCACCTCTATGACACCCTGATTTACATTCCGATTGTAATTATAACAGTCCTCTTCATATTCGCAGGCTGTTGCGTAATTGAGCTTTTAAGACTTAAACTCTTTGAATTTGTCGGCAATAAAATCAACGCCCGCAAATCCATAACATCCGGCAACCGCTGTACAAAATAATATATCTTATAAAAAATAACACCGACAGATTCAAGCCAAAAGCTAACCTGTCGGTGTTTTTATTATTCAAAATATTTTCCGCTGCCCTTCATTTCTGTTTTAATGAAGTGCGACATAATTTTGCCGAGATATTTTTTCATCATTTTGTTATAGCTTTCGGGATTGACTTCACCGCCGTATGCCATAACATCAAATGTTATTTTCGCCTCAACAATCTTTGCATTCAGCCTTAAAAATCCGCAACGCTGATAGAATTTATAACGACTCATTCGCTGTTTTTGATTGGGGGCATTTTCTTCTTCAAGCTGTTCAATTGCAAGAAAAATTTTTTTGTCCTTATACAAATTTTTAAATTCATCAAGCACGGCAACTCCGATTCCGTGTCCCCTCTCCTTTTCGGAAATTGCATAGTAGTACACATAGACAACTTCTCCGTCCGTGATTGCATAGATAAGTCCAATCCACTTTTCTTCATCATAAATTGCGTAGAAATCTGCACCCTCATTCTTTGATTTTTTCATCAAAAGCCAAAACGGTACTCTCTCAACGGCAGGAAATGCGGAAAGGTATAATTCTTTTACAGATTTATAATTACAAATTTGTTTTGTGACTTTTTTAAAGCAAATCATAAAAATCCCTTTCGTTAATATAATCACAGGGAATATTGTACCACATAAAGGATTAATTTGCCACAACAGTTTTCGTCTTTGAAAGTTTTCTTATTTTAACATAATAAACCGCAATCATAAGGAGCATACTTCCTGTCCATGCGGCAGGACCGGCAACGCAGATTGATGCGTAACCTATTACAGAACTGAAAATGACGGGCGTCATAATTCGCATAACAACTTCGATAAGCGAACCGATCATAGGGACAATGCCGTTTTTAAGTCCCTGAATTGTTCCACGGTATATAAACAGCATTGCAAGCGACCACTCAAACGGGCAGTTCCAGAACATAAACTGAACGGAATAATCAATAGTCTGCTGTGAACTTCCGCTTGTAAAGATTCCTGTTATCGGCTGAGCAAAAATCATTGAAACCGCACCGATTACAATTGAATATGCAATGCAAATTAACAGGCAGAAATTGACGCCTTTTTTGATTCTGTCATATCTTCCTGCGCCCTCGTTCTGACCTGCAAATGTTGCGATAACCGTACTCATTGAGTTCATCGGATTCTGGATGAGGAGCTGAACACGGTTGCCGATTGTGTAGGCGGCAACGGCATATGAACCGAACTGATTTACGAAATACTGCAAAACCATCATTCCGATTGAAATTACTGAGTTTTGAAGTCCCATCGGGAAACCGACTTTTAGCTCATCCCGTACAGTTGAAGTCAAATTTTTAAAGCTGTTTCTGTTCGGCAAGAGCATTTTCACCTTGAAAAAAATGTACACGCAACAGAGAACCGCCGACACAAGCTGAGAGATTACCGTTGCAATTGCCGCACCCGAAACATCCCACCTGAACACTATAATAAATAACAGGTCAAGTCCCACATTCATTACGGATGAAAAGAGCAACAGATAAAGCGGAGTTTTGCTGTCACCAACCGAACGCAGAAGTGATGCCGTAAGGTTGTAGAGCATGGTTGCGGGGATTCCGAGGTAAATTATTGTAAGATATCTGCTTGCATAATCGAATGTATCCGAGGTTGTTCCGAGCATTGTAAGCAGCGGATTAACAAGAAGTACAAACGAAACAGTAAGCACAACAGCCGACACAACGCCGATTATTATGTGGGCGGCAACGCTCTTTTTCACCCGTTCCATATCGTTTGCACCGAAATGCTGTGAAGTGATTACCGAACAGCCGGCGGAAAGTCCTATGAAAAATCCGAGTGCAAAAAAGTTGAGCGAACTCGTTGAACCGACAGCCGCAAGCTTGATTTCACCGAGAGTCTGACCGACAATCAGCGTATCGACAACATTGTAAAGCTCCTGTAAAAGGTTGCCGATTATTACGGGAATTGCAAAAAATAAAATCTGACTTGAAATTTTTCCCTGAGTCAGATTTCTAACAGATTTTGAACCATTCATAACATTCACACTTCTTATCAAAAATTTTTATGTTTTTAATATCTTTTTCGTTTAAATTTAAGTCTTTGCAACACTCTGATTTTGATTGTTCAAATGCAGAGTATGTTGTATATAGCAAACAGATTTAAATCAGAGCAACACTCTGCTTTGCTTGCAAGGAGCAGAGTGTGCGATAGATTGCAATCTGTGCAAAGGAGTGGTAGCTCCGTGGAGTTTCGGTCGTTAGACTGAAACTCTAAGAAGTACCGCATCGTCAAGCGGTGCGGTACTTCTGCACTAGATTATAGCACAGCGATTTGTGAATGTAAATGTATAGGAATGACGAAATAAAGACGCTTTTGTTTTGAAAAAACTTTACACAATGCACAGTATTGATTTTGTCCTATTTTATTACAGCATAATTTTATAACCAAATAATAAGTATTTCACATTATCCGATTATTATTGACTGTTTTAAGAATACAACCGTTTTGATGAAAATTTGCAAATTGTCAATATTTTGTTATTCTAAGATTTCAGCAAAAAACAAAACAGAGCCGTAAAAAACGGCTCTGCCCTGTAACATTAGAGAAAATATTTATGAAAACAAACTGTCTTATTAATCAGTCTTTTTTACATTGAAAGCGTCCATACCGGGATAAACTGCACTGTCACCGAGGAGTTCTTCAATTCTGAGAAGCTGATTGTACTTTGCAACACGCTCTGAACGGCTCGGAGCACCTGTCTTAATCTGGCAAGTGTTAAGAGCAACTGCGAGGTCAGCAATTGTTGTATCTGCTGTTTCACCGCTACGATGTGAAGAAATTGCTGTGTAACCGGCTTTGTGAGCCATTTTGATAGCCTCAAGAGTTTCCGAAACCGAACCAATCTGGTTAAGCTTTATAAGAATTGAGTTACCGCAGCCAAGCTTGATACCCTTTGCAAGTCTTTCTGTGTTTGTAACAAAGAGGTCATCGCCGACAAGCTGAACCTTGTCACCGAGTTCCTTTGTAAGCTGCTGCCAGCCTTCCCAGTCCTCCTCGTCAAGAGCGTCTTCTATTGAGATAATTGGGTACTTTTCAACAAGCTTTTTCCAATGCTCAATAAGTTCTGCCGATGTGAACTTTGTGCCTGCCTTAGGAAGAACATATTCGCCCTTCTTCTCGCCTTTCCATTCCGATGATGCGGCGTCCATAGCGATCATAAAGTCCTTGCCCGGCTCATAGCCGGCATTCTTAACAGCCTCAAGAATATACTGAATAGCCTCCTCATCACTTGCAAGGTTCGGAGCAAAACCGCCTTCGTCACCTACTGATGTTGCAAGTCCCTTTGATTTGAGGAGGGAAGCAAGTGCGTGAAAAACTTCTGCACACCAGCGCAGACATTCCTTGAATGACGGCGCGCCTACAGGCATAATCATAAATTCCTGAACATCAACTGTGTTTGCAGCATGAGCACCGCCGTTGAGGATGTTCATCATAGGAACAGGGAGTCTGTTGCCCGAGATACCGCCGAGAAATCTGTAAAGCGGAATATCGAGTGCTGTTGCGGCTGCTCTTGCTGTTGCAATTGAAACGGCAAGAATTGCGTTAGCGCCAAGCTTTGACTTGTCCTTTGTGCCGTCAGCCTCAATCATAGCCTTGTCAACTGCATAAATGTCTGACGCATCCATACCTACAACTGTATCATTAATTACTGTGTTAATATTTTCAACTGCTTTTGAAACACCCTTGCCGAGATATCTTGACTTGTCGCCGTCACGGAGTTCAAGTGCCTCAAATTCGCCTGTTGACGCACCGCTTGGGGCAGTACCCCTTGCAACAGTACCGTCAACGAGTGTTACCTCTGCCTCAACTGTCGGATTGCCACGGGAGTCAAGAATTTCTCTGCCGACTACTTTTTCAATTTCTAAATAAGTCATTATAATTCTCCTAACTTTTTTCTTGCAGACAACCCTCTCGGGAGGTAAGCACATCCTCCCGAGTAAAGGCTTTCGGTACCCGCAAGGGAAGTCCACATGATTTATTCAAAATAGTTAGCCTCTGCTAACCGAGTATTATTATATACCACTCAACAAAGAAAATCAAGAGAATTTTTTTATTTTTTCTGCAATATTCGTCAGAGGTATTTTAATGCTATTTAAAAATATTTTTAAATAGTTCTTGACTTTTCGGTAGATCAGGCTATAATAAAGCTACAAGCTATTTAAAATATTTTTTAAATAACTGTAACAGGACTTTGTGAGGAGGTATCTGCTTGTCACTGAACGGTACACTTAAAGCACTTTCAGATCCGATAAGAAGAAATATTCTGACAATGCTGAAAGGCAAGAAAATGATTGCAGGCGACATTGCCGAAGAACTTGGAATTTCACCTGCATCGCTTTCATATCACCTCAATCTGTTGAAGAAAAACGACCTGGTGATTGAATCAAAAGAAAAAAATTATGTTTATTATGAGCTTAACACAACCCTGTTTGACGAACTCATAATGTGGCTTAAACAATTTTAGGAGTTGATTTTATGAAAAAGCTGAATAAAATTATGCTTGCACTTTCCATATTGCCCACTCTGCTTACTTCCGTATTTTTATTCTTTATGAATGACACCGTTCCCATGCACTACAACGCAAGCGGTGCTGTTGACCGTTACGGTTCAAAATATGAAAACTTCATTCTCCCTGCAATCATTCTGTTTATGTATGCATTTTACATGGTGTATACCAAGATATATACTAAATACAGCACAAACAGCGTTGAAAAGATAAATAACAATGTAAAAATTACTGCGATACTTGTGACATCAATCATTGCGGCTTTCAATATTCTTCAATTGATGTTTCTCATTCTGGCAATTTTAAAGCCCGACAGCACAACTTTTACAGATAATGTGCCGTTCATTATAAATACGGTTATGGGTTTGATGTTGATTATTGCAGGCAACTTTCTTCCGAAAACAAAACGAAATTCGTTTATCGGAGTAAAAACATCATGGACTCAAAGCAGTGACTTGGCGTGGTATGAATCAAACCGAGCCGGCGGAATTGCCTTTGTAGTTACCGGAGTTTTGACAATCATTGAAAGCTCATTCATAAAGGGAATCAATTCAACATTTATTATGGTTGCAATTCTTCTGATAAGCGTTGCCGTTGCCTACATCTATGCGTATGTAAAAGTAAAAAAATCCGCTTAATCAAGCACAAAACCGCTGTCGGGATTAAACCTGACAGCGGTTGTTTTTTGAAATATTTACTTATAAATATTCACTAAAATTACTGCTCTGCTTTTTCAGGGAGCGACAAAGCTTTGCCTTTATCACTTTTCTTTGTCAGCGGAGTCATACTCTTTGCACAAATCATCATAGTTGACGCATTATGCAAAAATGCCGAAACCGACGGCTGAATAACGCCAATAAAACCTGAAAGCAAAAGTGCCGAATTGAAAGCAATTATGAAACGATAGTTTTTGTTGATTCGTTTCATAAGGTCTTTGCTCAACTTGCGAACACGCACAAGTGCACGCAAATCAGAGCCTTTTATGGTAATATCCGCAGTTTCACGGGCAATGTCGGACGCATCGTTCATTGCAACCGAAACATTTGCGGCGGCAAGTGCCGGAGTATCGTTGATACCGTCACCGACCATAATTACCTTCTGACCGTTCTGCTTCATTTCTTCAACATATCTGTGCTTGTCCTCGGGGAGAACCTGACACTTATAGTCGGTAATTCCGAGCATTGCGGCAGTCGCCTTTGCGGCTCTGTAACTGTCGCCCGTGAGCATAACAACATTCTTTATGCCCTGTTTTTTGAGCATATCAATTGCCTGTTTTGCTTCTTTTCGAGGCGGATCGCTGATGCACAATGCACCCGAAAGTTCACCGCCGATTGCAAGGTAAAGCACGGAACATGAGCCGGATTTTTCGTCAATAATATTCTGCTGTTCCTTTGTAACGGTAACATTTTCGTCCTCAACAACAAAATGCTTACTGCCGATTATTGCACGCTTACCGTGAAGTGTTGTTGCAATACCGTGGGCAACAACATACTCAACCTCTGTATGCTCCTCGGAGTGAGAAATTCCTCGTTTTTCAGCACCGATTACAACGGCATTTGCTACGCTGTGCGGAAAATGCTCCTCAAGACAGGCTGAGATTCTGAGAACCTCATCCTCTGTATAATCGCCGAATGCAACAACCTTTTCAAGAACAGGCTCTGCGTTTGTGAGAGTACCTGTCTTATCAAACACGATTGTGTCAGCATTCGCAAAAGCCTCAAGATACTTTCCGCCCTTGATTGTAATATCGTTGTCAGCCGCCTCTTTTACAGCCGAAATTACGGCAATAGGGGTTGACAGCTTGATTGCACAGGAGTAGTCAACCATAAGAAGTGAAACTGCCCTTGTGATGTTTTTTGTGAAGATAAGAGTTGCAAAAAATCCGATAAAGCTGAACGGAACAATTCTGTCGGCAAGAGTTTCGGCACGGCTCTGAACACCTGCCTTGAGTTCCTCGGAATTGCTGATAAGCTCAATAATCTTGCTGATTTTAGTATTTGACGCAAGCTGACGGACTGTTACAACAATACTGCCCTCTTCGATTACCGTACCTGCATAAACGGAAATTCCCTCACGCTTTAATACAGGCAACGGCTCGCCTGTCATTGACGACTCGTTTACGGTTGCCTCACCGTCTGCAACAACACCGTCAACAGGAATAACCTTGCCTGTCTGAACACGGATTTTGTCGCCGACACGCAGATCCTCAATCGGAATGAGAACATCACCGTCATCTGTAACAAGCCATACTCTATCGGTCTTGATTGCAAGGCTGTCTGTGAGAACCGCCTTTGTCCTTGCCTGAGTATATTCTTCAAGCAAGCCCGATATTCTGAGCATAAACATAACCGTTGCGGCTGTTTTGAACTTGCGTTGACACAAGCATGCCACAACAGATGCACCGTCAAGCACATCTACGGTAAGTTTACCGTTCCAAAGAGTTTTGAGAGCCTTTTTAATATATTTTGCACTTCTGTAAAGAGTGATTGCCGTTCTTATCGGAGCAGGAAGGAACATCTTTGAAAGATAGTGCTTTGCAACAAGAGTGAAAAGATTGTCATGAAAATCGCTGTCAATCTTCTGAATTCCAAATTCTGCACTCGGTTCATTCTTTTTAAGAGTTTTTACATTAATTGCTCTTACAAGGTCGATAATTTTACTTCTGCTACCCTTTGTGTAATTGACAAGAATACCGCCGTTTGCAGAACTTACCTGTGCCGAATTAACATAAGGAGATGCGGTCACAAGATTATAGACAGCACCCTCATACTCCTTATCAAATGCATACGCGCCGCAGCGAAAACGAATTCTCTGCGGCTTGTCATAGACAATTTGAAATTTCATTATTCTGTCACTTCTTCAGCGGCAGCATCTTCGTGAATACCTGCCTCTGTTTTAGCATCATAGCAGATATCCGAAGCTTCATCCTTCATATTCTGGAAAGCTGCCTTTGCATCCTTCTGAAGCTTCATACCCTTTGCAAGACCTGTAACTGCAAGACTGCGAGTTTTATCTGCTTTAAGTATCTTTTTGCCTACGATTACTGCTGCTGCGCCTGCAACTGCACACCATAATTTTTCGTTCTTGAATACTTTCAACATGTAAAGTCCTCCTTTAACGCTCATATGCACAAATGTACATATATTTAAGTTGTTTTACACAACAACTTTACCATTAATTATATAATACATGACAAATTTGTCAAGAATTTGCAGAGTGAAATTTTCCGATTTTATAAAAAAATTTATCCGAGAGCAACATCAAGAACCATCATCAGCGTAAATCCTATTGCAACACCGATTGTTCCGATGTTGGAATGTTTGCCGTTTTGTGATTCCGGAATAAGCTCTTCGGTTACAACATATATCATTGCTCCTGCGGCAAATGAGAGAAGATACGGCAACAACGGGACTGCTATTCCTGCAAAAATCACCGTAAGTACAGCACCGATAGGCTCTACAACTCCCGACATAATTCCGAGAAAGCATGACTTTTTGCGTGACGCTCCGCCTGCATGGAGTGGGAGTGAAATTATTGCCCCCTCGGGAAAATTCTGTATTGCAATACCTACCGCAAGAGCCAATGCGCCTGCAACGGTTATTCCCGTATTATCGGAAATTGCTCCGACAAATGTTACACCTACCGCCATTCCCTCCGGAATATTGTGCAAGGTAACAGCAAGAACGAGCATAGTGTTCTTTGAAAGGCTTGAATGAACGCCCTCGGGATTGTCGCTGTCAAGGTGCATATGCGGTATAACGCTGTCGAGCAAAAGCAAAAATCCAATTCCGAGCAAAAATCCGACTGTCGCAGGAATCCACGCAACTATGTTCTGACTTTCTGCCATTTCAATTGACGGAATCAACAACGACCATATTGATGCCGCAATCATAACTCCCGATGCAAATCCGAGCAGAAATTTTTGCAGCTTTTGATTGAGTTCACCTTTTGAAAAAAGTACAACGGCTGAGCCGAGCGATGTTCCGAGAAACGGTATTAAAATTATAATCAGTCCGTTTAAAAGCATATTGACCTCCTTGTAGTTAGCCTTTGCTAACTACATTGTAGCACAACTAATTTTAAAATACAATAGCGGAACAGAAAATCTCTGCTCCGCTGCATAATATGATGTGATATGTTAATCTGTAATAATTTTTATTGAACTGCCCGACTTTGTACCGACAACCTCGATTTTGTTGCCTATGCTGTTTTTCAGCTCGCTTATGTGGGAAATGATACCCACAAGGCGGTTGCCGTTGCCTGTAAGGTCATTCAGCGTTTCAATTGCAGATGCAAGGCTGTCGTTGTCAAGTGAACCGAATCCCTCGTCAATAAAGATTGAATCAAGTCTGATTCCGCCGTTTCTCTGCTGAATAATGTCGGAAAGTCCGAGTGCAAGCGCAAGTGACGCCTGAAAAGATTCTCCGCCCGAAAGAGATGAAATATCCCTTTCCTTGTTGTTAAAATTATCACGAACGCTGATTTCAAGTCCTGCGCTGATTCGCTTGTCACGGCTTTCGCCACGGACAATTTCATAGCGACCGCCAGTCATTTTTGAAAAACGCAGATTAGCATAGTACAAAACCTGTTCAAAATACGAACCCATAATGTAGCGTTCAAAGGTGATTTTGCTGTTATCGGAAACAATTTCACCGTTGGCGGTTTTCTTGAGATTTTCGTAAACATCGGCTATTCTGAGCTTTTCTTCAAAGTCATTTTTCAGCTTTTCAACGCTGTTGTAAATGTTTTGATTATTGTGCAGACTTCTGTCGCCTGCGGTATAAAGATTGTCCCATTTTTCTTTTTCAGAAGTATAGCTATCAATCAGTTCATTGATTTTAAAGACATCTTCCCTTTGCTTTCCTTCAACAGATTTTTCACAGGCTTCAACTGTTGCCTGTGATTTTTTCAAAGAATCGGTAAAGATTTCAATCTTCTGTTTTAATTCCTTTATAGAATCTTCGGTCAACATATTAAAATCAGGACATTCCAAGATATTATTCTCAGAAAGAACAATATCAAGCTCCGATTTTTTGTTTTCAAGTTCAGATTCAAAACTTTTCAGCTGTTTTGCAGTTTCGTTTTCAACAGAAACCTTGCTGTCAAAATCTGACTTTGCATTTGAAAGCTCGCTTTGCGCAAGGTCGATTTCAGACTTAATCCGCTCTGCCTTGTCGGCACAAGCCTTTGCCGCATTCAAAAGTTCTTCAACCGATGAGTATTTTATCTCCGCTTTAAGGCTCTCAGTTTCTTCTTTTGCGGAATTATATTTACTTTTTGCGTCAGCATTTTTGCGGATTAATTCGGTATGAACAAGGTCAAGCTTTTTAAGCTTTTCATCAAACCTTGAGATTTCAGCCTTGCAGACCTCACGCTGCTCTCTGACTTTTTCAAGGTCAGAAGCTTCGTTTTCAAGTGCTTTTAATTGCTTCTTTTGTTCCGACAAAAGCTGTGAAATCATTTCGGCTGAAAGTGTTTCGGCATCAACCTCAAGTGCATTCGCAAATTCCGTAACATTTGTTTTTGCGGATTCTGATTCCGTTTCAAGCCTTGTGACCTCATTTGACTTTTTATGAACGGCGCTTTCAGCAACTTCACACCTTGCCTTCAAAGCATCGAGCGTATCCTTGTCGGGGGCATTTTCGCTGTGTTTTGCCGGATTTGGATGATGCAATGAACCGCAGACGGGACACGGTTTTTCATCTTCGAGTGTGTCGGCAAGCACGCCTGCCATATTCATTATATAAATGTTGTGCTGTTCGTTGTACTCGTTGTTGAGTGCCGTTGCCGACTTTGCAAGATCGGCACATTCGGCTTTTGCATTAGTCAGCCTTGCATTGATTTTTTCGAGATTTTGATATTCCGCAAAAAGCCTTTCAGCCTTGCCTGATTTGTCTTTCAAGGCGGTTATTTTGCTCTTGGCATCAAAGATTTTCTGCTCTGTGTCGCTGTTTTCTGAGATAAATTTTTCCGCTTTTGTCTTTAGATTTTCCGTATCAGAATAAGATTTTCTGTTGTCTGAAATTTCCTTTTCGGAATTTTGCAAAACTGATTCATATACATTCAAATTTGCCGTAAGGTTAAAATATTTTCTGTAAGTATCTTCCTTTGCACGGAGTTTTCCAGATTCCTCGTTTAGCGTTGCGATTTTGCCCTCAAGCGACTTTTTCTCGGCAAAAACATTCTGTTTTAATTTCAAATTTTCTTCGGCGAATTTTCTGTTTATTTCCGCATTTTTACAGTTTTTGAGTGCCGAATCATATCTTTTCCGTGACTCGGCAAAGCTGTCATATTTTGGCTTTACGGAGTGCAGTATTTTTTCGTCATTCTCAGCTTTTTTGAGCATTTCATCGTAATGCGGTTTGCTCTGCAAAAGCTGTTCAAGGCGTAGCTTTTCGGCATCAAGAGTATCGAATTTATTATTAATTTCAACTGCAAGAGCCTTTTTCTTTTCTTCCTCAAGAATTGTCTTTTCAAGCTCTTTTCGCTTTTTTTCAATTTCTGCATTGTCCTTTTTCTGCATCTCGGAAAGTACCGATAGGTGCAAAAGAAATTGCTCAATATCAATTACCGTAAGGTCTGTTCTGTTGGTATAAAGGCTGATTTTTTCGCTGATTTCGGCAAAGCTGTCATCATCGGGAATTTCAACGGCAACGGTTTTTGACTTGATAAGTTCGCAGACCTTTTTCTTTTCTTCAAGCTTTTCGGCTGACTCTGTTTTCAGCCTGTCCTGAAATTCTTTGTAGATGTCCGTGTGAAAAATTTTGCGAAAAATCTCGCTTCGCTTTTCACTTCCCGACTCAATGAACTTTTTAAATTCGCCCTGTGCAAGCATTGCAATCTGGCGGTACTCATCACATTTCAAGCCGATAATTTCGCTGATTTTATTATTGACCTCGCCCGTTTTTGTGAGCGGAGTTGTAATGTCATCACCGGTAAGCTCTGCTGACGCACCCTCAATTTTACTGCCTGTTCCACGCTTTTTTGCGACCTCATTCGAGGTGGTTCTGATGATGCGGTACTTCTTTCCCCTGTGTTCAAAGTCAAGCTCAACATAGGTGCGTGTGAGCGGTTTTGCAAAGTTACTGCGGAGCATTTCGCCGTTTCGTGAAGAACCGCTTGTTTCGCCGAAAAGTGCAAAGCAGATTGCGTCGAAAATTGTTGTCTTTCCTGCGCCCGTTGTGCCTGTTATGAGGAAAAGCCCTTTGCCGTCAAATGCCGAAAAATCGACCGTTTCAACATCGGCATACGGTCCGAAAGCGCTCATTTTCAGTTTAATCGGTTTCATCGTTTACACCTCCGATTTCTTTGAAAATTCTCTCAATAATTTTTACGGATTCGGGTTCAATCTCTTTTCCGTTCTGCATTTTATAGAAATCCGAAAATAGTTCAATATTGCTCTTACCCTCTGTTTTACCGTACATTTCGGAAGTCATTTCAATGCTCTTTTTCCTGTTGACATATTCAAGTCCCATAATGTTGGGGTAGATATTTTCAAGCGTTGAAAATGCATTGGTAACGGGATTTTCGTCCGTAAGCTCGGCAAAAACATAGTCATCGGTTTTATCGTCATATGTGTCGGATATCGGATTTTCTGCGAGTTCACGCAGAGTTCCTTTTATGATTCTCATATCATGCAACGGCTGTACGGGAATTTCTTCAAGATTTAATTTTCCGTTTGAAAGCTCGCCAAAAATCACACATTTTTTGTTGCGACATTCAGTTTTTGAATATTTTATCGGCGAACCGCAATAGGCAATATTTTTGTTTTTGCCCATAATCTGCTTGCCGTGAATATGACCGAGTGCAACATAATCGAACGGTTCAAAAACATACGGCTCAACATTATCAAGCGTACCGAGGCTTGACTCTGAACCCGAGGTTTCACTGCCCGTTACAAACTGGTGAGCAATCAAAATATTGGTTTCATCGGCATTGATTTCGGAATGTTCAAGCACAACCCTGACAGCAGTTGTATAGTCGGTAATTTTAGCCGATTCTTCGGGATATACCTTACGCACAAATGACGGACGGATAAACGGCAACGAGAAAATATTAACCTTTTCTCCGTCATATTCAACAGTATTTTTTCTTGCAATGCCTTCAAACACACCGTCGGTAAAAATTCCGTTGAGTTCAATCAGCTTGTTGAAATAACCGATTCTTTCGGGCGAATCGTGATTTCCGCTGATTACAAAGGTTTTCAACCCTGTTTTGCCGTGAAGTCCTGCAATTTCAGTCATAAAGCTGTCGAACAATTCAACTGCCTCGGCAGACGGCAAAGACTTGTCATAAATATCTCCTGCAATCAGCAAAGCGTCGGGATTTTTTTCTTTTATAATCTCAACAATCCGCTCAAGCATATAGCGTTGATCATCAAGCATTCTGTAGCCGTTCACATATTTTCCAATATGCAAATCCGAAATATGCAAAAACTTCATTTTAAAAATCCTTTCAGTTAATCAAAACTTTCCAAACTAATTAAACAACAGGCTATGCGTCAAAAATGTCACACAAAAAATTCAAGAATGAACACAACTGCACAGCATACGCATGAAACCTTGAAAAGACCTGCGTTGAACCATGCCGCTACAAGTCCTGCCGCAAAGGCTGCTATGCCTGCAATCGGACTGTGAGTTGCGTTGATTATTGCCGGAAATGTCATTACCGAAAGCGTTACATACGGCACATAGTAGAGAAACGAACGCACAAATGTGTTTGTAAACTGCTTTTTAACAAGTGTAAGCGGAAGAACACGGATTGCGAATGTTACAGCCGCCATAATGAGTATGTATATATAGGGATTATGCGACATTTTCGTTCTCCTCCTCTTCTTTGACAGGGAACAGCAATGCCGCCGCTGCCGAAATTACGATTGTAAGAATAATTGTGCGTGTACCCTCGTCAATCTGATTTATGACGGGAAGATATGCAAATGCAAAACTTGCCGCAAAGCTGACAAGTACAATTCCGAGAAGTGTTTTGTTCTTTCTTGACGGCGGAACGATGATTGCAAGGAACATTCCGAACAGTGCAACACTTAGTGCGCTGACAATACGAAGAGGCAACAGATTACCTGCAATTGTGCCAAGCATACTGCCGAATGCCCAACACGGGCAACCTATGAGAATTGCACCGTAGGTATAGAAAGGATTCAGCTTGCCCGACCGTGAAATTGAAATTCCGAAAAATTCGTCTGTAACAAAAAATCCGAGCAACAGCCTGTGGATAATCGAGGTGTCCTTTGAAATACGCTGACTTAACGCACAACTCATAAGAAGATATCTTGCGTTGGCAACAAGGGTTGCAAGCGCAATTACAAAATATGACGAATCAGCCGCAATTACGGTAAAGCCCGAATATTCACCTGCCGATGCGTTGCACAAAAGGCTTGCAAGAAAGCTTTGAAACGCATTAAGTCCTGCAGTTTTTGCGGCAATGCCGAGTGAAAACGAAACGGCAAGGTAGCCGAGTCCAATCGGAATACCGTCACGCATTCCCTCAAGAATAACCTTTCGGTTAGATTTTATTAAATTTTTCCCACCCATTTTTAACTCCATACTTTAAATTCATTTTTTACAAAATATTGCAGATATATTTTGCAAGCATACCTTTTATTATAATATTTAACTCGGCAAAAGTAAATAATATATTACACAAATTTACAACCGCTTTTCAAAAAGGTAAAGTGCAACAAAACTTGCCTCTTTTCTTTGTGAGTAATGCCAAATTTAGAAACTAATTTTAGGCTATTATTGATTTTGGCTTTTTCAGGTTTTATAATATGGATAACAAAAATATCGGAGTAAAAAAATGAGAAACATAAACAGGCACAAATCATCTGACAAACAAAGCATAATGACAGAGAGCAGTTTTGCTCTTACCATTCTGTTGATTGTGGGAATTACAGTCACGGTCGGCACAATGGTACTTACTGTATTTTTTAATCTTAGCTTGCCGATTAAAATTGCCGTGTCTGCCATACTCATTCCCGACAGTATTATTTCGATGATTTTTACAATTTCAACAGCGGTAAAAGAACGCAAAAGTACGGGCGATTTTTACTTTGGCAGTCGATTTGAGATATTAGGCTTTTGCCTTGTTATGATTGCGTGGTCTGTAATCATTTTCTTGATTTGAGGTTTATTATGTTTGAAATAAATGAAACACCCGAGTGCATCGAAATGGTTAAAGAACGCAGAAATAAAGAGCTTAAATTAAACGAGTTTATTTTAAGCGAGAAAAATCGACTTGCAGAAAAAGTGGATTATTATACACCCTTGTTAAAAAATCTGCGTGACCTTGCCGTAAAATCTGCCGTCAGAAAAGAATATTCAAACAACGAAAACGGAATGTACAGAGGATACTACTGTCCAAGTCCTGTTGACGATTTGATTATAGGCGGTTGCAGACGAGGCAAACTTCTGAAACGAATTACAAAGCGCACAAATCCTGACAAGGAATATCTTTTTGACAGTGATAACAGACTTGTTGCGGTTAATTCGTTGTTAGATTGGAAAGCCGTACATACAGAAGTACTTATTTACGAAGATAACCTCGTCACAGGAATTGATATAGATAACTATGATAATTCCATTATCGAATTATCAGAATGTATTTATGATTCAGATAACAAAATAAAATCATTCCTGACTGCGTCGGTTTCAAGTAATAAGGCAACAAGAACAAAAATAGATGAAATTGAACTTGAAAAATACAGCTATGATGAATCAGGTCTTAACGAAGCCGAAATTATAAGTTACTATGAATCTGACAAAGTAATTGAAAACATAATTAAAAAGTCGTTTGAAAACAATCTGACACTTGAAGCAAAGTTAGGCTTGCCTGATTGTGATACAAGCTACGAGCGTTATATTTTCCACCACGATAATGACAGATTTATTGATAAATATGTAATTATAAATCCTTACGGTGACGAAGAATACAAAGCATTGAGAAAAGTAAAAATTTAAACTTGTTGACATATGCTCAAAATAACCGTACACCGTGCAAAACAAAAATCAGTTTTGTGCGGTTTTGTTTTTTCAAAAATGCGGTGCAAACGCAATTAATTAAAATATTTTCACAATTTAGCAATATTTTTTCAAATTCTATAGATTTCTTCTTCAAAATGTTGTATAATTTTTGTGATTAAGTACCTGTATAAAACTGTACATTATGTTGAAACAGGTGTTTTGAAAGTGAGTGAGAATTATGCCAATCGTTTGCGTTGATGCCGTTAAGGAAAATCTGCCGAATGTTATAGAATTTGTGACAAAAATGCTTGGTGAAAATGCAGACGGTAAGCTTGTTTTTGAGCTTGAACTGATTTGCGAGGAAGTGTTTGTAAACATCTGCAACTATGCTTACGGGGAAAATGTCGGCAAGGCTGAAATTGAAGTTAGCAAACTTTCAGACTGCATAGTTGTAAAATTCATTGACAGCGGAAAAAATTTTAATCCGCTTGAAATTGCAGAGCCGAACATTCACGCTCCGCTTGAGGAACGAAGCATCGGCGGTCTGGGAATTTTCATGACAAAGAAACTTTCCAACACTCTTTCCTATGAAAGATCTAACGGCAAAAACATTTTTACAATTACAAAGAATTTCTAATTTAAAAAATCAATTATTCATCACTCAAAATTCAAAACCAAATAATACAATGTTTCCAAAATCAGGTTACAATAATCAGATTGTCAGTATTTTGTCACGGTATTGACACTATAATGGAAATGTTGAACGATTGAAATTAAGAATAAAATTTATTGGAGGAACTAACTATGGAAATCAATAAGGCTATAAGCAATCAGAATGTTATTATCACACTCAAGGGCCGTCTTGACACAATGACAGCACCGCAGCTTGATGACGAGGCAAAGAGCATCGATTTTGACGGGGTTGAAACCGTAACTCTCAACCTTAAAGACCTTGAGTACATTTCAAGCTCGGGACTGAGGGTTATTCTTGCACTTTATAAAAACTTAAAAAGCAAGGGCGGAAATCTTAAAATTGTCAATGTAAGCAACACAATTATGGAGCTGTTCTCAATGACGGGAATGTCTGACTACCTTGACATTGAGCAGGAATAAGGAGTTAAAATGAGCAGTACCGTACTTGGCAGAAATGCCGTTACCGTCAACAAAAAATACACGGAATATTTTCTTCCGACAGTTCTGACGGCTATGGCAACAAACATTGCGATGATTGTGGACTCAATTATTGCAGGCAATCTTCTGGGGCAAAACTCACTTGCGGCAATCAACCTTATGTCCCCTATTTCGCAGTTTTATTTTTCGATTACTATTCTTTTCGGACTCGGTGCGTCCTCGATAATTTCATTTGCAAAGGGCAGGCGTGACGAAAAGCAGGCTAACCGTGTTTTTACTTCTACATTTATTGTACTTATCGCACTCAGCGTAATTTTTATTGCAATTCAGCTGCCGCTTGCCGACTCGATAAGCTCGTTGCTTACAAAGGATGCAGAGCTTAAATCGCTGTTGTATCAATACTATGTTCCATTCATAATCGGCACACCGATTTACCTTTTGCTCATGTGTTCAATTCACTTTGTAAGAGCAGACGCAAGACCTGCGTTTGCATCAAACATTGTAATTGTGGCAAATGCCGTAAATCTCGGACTTGACTTCCTGTTTATGGGTGCTTTCAAAATGGGCATTGCAGGCTCGTCAATTGCGACCGTAACAGGCTATGCGGTAGGGTTTGTGATGATGTCAACACACTTCATCATGAAGAAAAGCACATTGCACTTTGACTTTTCAATTCTCAGAAATCCCGTTCAGTTCTTTAAATTTCTCGGAAAAATGGTTACAATCGGACTTTCGGGAGCATTAGGTACAATGCTGATAACAGTTAAAATGCTGTTTTTAAACACAATTATTCAGAGCATAGGCGGAAGTGCGGGTATGGTTTCATATTCGGTATGCTCGTCAAGCCAAATTTTTATGTCAATGTTCATCACTGGCGCAAGTCAGACAATGATTCCGATTATCGGGGTTTGTCTTGGTGAAAAGGACTATGACGGTGTGCGCTATGCATTCCGCAGAGCCGCAAGGGTGCTTGCTGTTTCAAGCGTTGTAATTATGCTTTTCATCTGTATCGAGCCTGAACCGATAATTAAATTTTTCGGAATTACTTCACCCACAGACATTGCAAACACAGTTCCGGCAATGAGAATCAACGCATTGTCATTTCCCGGACTTTCATTCTCGTTTTTGTTGCTTTACTACTATATGGCAACGCAGAAAAGAGCTATTTCTACTGCAATTTCAATCATCAACGGAATCGTCATACTCATTCCGTCAGCTTTAATTCTCGGCAAATTTTTCGGCATCACGGGCGTATGGTATTCACTCGTGGTTGCACAGGTGGGAACACTTGTAGTTGTGTATTTTATTGACCTTGCCGAAAAGAGAAAATCGGGCGGAAAGTATAAAAACTTTTACCTTCTTGAAGAAACCGAGGACAACGAGCTTCTTGCCCTTTCGTTCAAAGGAACAAAAGAAAATGCGGCAGGCGTTTCGCTCTACCTCTCCTCTTTTCTTTCAAAAAACGGAATTGAAGAAAGCCGTGCAAACAGGATTGCAGTTGCCGTTGAAGAAATGGCTGCAAGCTGTGCCGAAAGAATGGAAGGCAAAAAGAAGTTTGCAGACATCGACATCAGAATTTTTGCCGATAAAAAAGAAACCATTATTTCTGTTCGTGACAACGGTGATGAATTTGATCCGCTCAATGACGATAAAGAATTTGAGATGAGTCCTCTCACAGTTGTGAAGGCGATTTCGGATAAGGTTGAATATTCAAGGGTGCTTGGTTTCAACCGCACAATAATTAAACTTTAACAAACGGAGTTGAATATTATGAGTAATTTAATCAACTTGCTTGATACATACAAAGGTGAAAAGCGAGAGCTTTATCCTCTTACACCGAGCCAGATGGGTGTTTATCTTTCGTGTATGCACAACCCAAAAGGCACAATGTACAACATTCCCTGCACCTATGTTTTTGACAAGGGCAGTCTTGATACCGACAGACTGATAAATGCCGTAAGAAAAACTGTTGACAATCACCCTGTTATAAAAATTTTCATTGACAATTCAACAGGAAGTCCGATGATGAAACCTCGTGACAGCGTTGATTTTGACATTCCTGTCGTACAGGTTGACAATCTTGAACAGGCGGGCAAAGATTTTGTTAAGCCGTTTGACCTTGAAAAAGATGTTCTGTTCAGATTTGCAATTTTTGAATGCGGTGACAAATCTATGTTTGCAATGGACTTTCACCATATAATCTCTGACGGCACATCTGTTTCGGTTATCTGCAATGACATTGCGCTTGCATATGACGGAAAAGAGCTTGAGCCCGAAAAGTTTTCTCAGCTTGATCTTTCTGTTTTTGAGGAAAAGCTTGAAGAAACCGAAGAATATCAAAAATCAAAGAACTACTATGACAGCATTTTTTCGGCTGTTGAGTCAAAGTCGGAAATAACGGAAGATTTTGCGGAGGATTCAGAGATTGAGGATAAACCGAACGGTTCTTTTGAATTATCCACGAACGGCAAATTCTCCGTTGAGGAAGTTCGCAATTTTGCCTTAGCAAACCAAATTACACCGTACACTGTTTTCCTCGGTGCATATGAATACGCAGTTGCAAAGTTTACAAATCAGAGCGAAACAACGGTTTGCACAGTTACCCACGGAAGATTTAACAAGCGACTTAAAAACACAGTCGGCATGATGGTTCGCACACTTCCTATCCACGCAAATATTGACGAAGAAGATACAGTTTCGGACTACCTCAAAAAAATACGCATGAGCATAAAGGAAACAGTTGCAAACGATTGGTTTCCGTTTATGAAACTTGCGTCTGACTATGACCTCTCTGCCGACATTATGCTTGCTTATCAGGCTGACATCTTCAACACATTTAAAATAGGCGGTCAGACTCTAAAATTAAAACTTGTTCCGCTAAAAAGTGCCATTTCAAAATTGAATGTTATGGTATTTGAATCAGAAACAGATTTTGAATTGCGTTTTGAGTACAGAAACGATTTATTCAAAGAGGAAACTATTCGTTCGTTTGCCGACAGCTTTTTAAAGATTGTTGAGCAGTTTCTTAAAAAATCCAAGCTCTGCGAAGTTGAGCTTGTAAACGAAAATCAGCTTGGAGAGCTTGATAACTTCAACAAAACGGAATTTCCGTTTGACGACAGCAAAACCGTTGTTGATTTGTTTGAGGAGCAATGCAAAAAAACTCCCGACAAAACAGCGGTTGTATATAAAGAAAAGAAGTTCACCTACGCTGAAATTGATGAGATTACAGACCGAATTGCAGGTTATGTTCACTCAAAGGGTATCGGTAAAGAAGAGGTTGTTTCAATTCTGATTCCGAGATGCGAATATATGCCGATTGCGTCAATCGGTGTGCTGAAATCGGGTGCGGCATATCAACCGCTTGATCCGTCATATCCGCCCGAAAGACTTCAGTTTATGATTAAGGACGCAAATGCAACGCTTCTTATTGCGGACGAAAATCTGCTTGAGCTTTTGCCCGATTACAGCGGTGATATTCTTCTTACAAAGGATATTCCGAATCTTCCGAAATCAGACACAGTTTTTGCAAAACCCTCACCCGATGATTTGTTTATACTTATCTATACATCGGGTTCAACAGGCACTCCAAAGGGTGCTATGCTTGAACACAAAAATGTTCGTTCATTCTGCGATTTTCATATCAGAAACTCTGACATTGACGAACACAGCGTTGTTTCGGCATATGCAAGCTACGGTTTTGACGCCTGCCTCAGTGAAATGTATCCTGCGCTTATCGGCGGTGCCAAGCTTCACATTATTGAGGAGGACATCCGACTTGACCTTGTAAGGCTGAACAGATATTTTGAAGATAACGGAATCACCCACGCATTTATGACAACACAGGTTGCAAGACAGTTTGCAACCGAAATTGACAACCACTCGCTCAAATATCTTCTTACGGGCGGTGAACGGCTTGTTCCCCTTGAACCGCCAAAGAATTTTGAACTCATAAACGGTTACGGTCCGACAGAATGTACGGTTTACATCACAACACAGCCCGTTGACAAGCTCTATCACAGAATTCCTGTCGGCAAGGCGCTTGACAATATCAAGCTTTATGTAACAGACAAATACGGCAGACGGCTTCCGACAGGGGCTTTGGGTGAGCTCTGCGCATCAGGTCAGCAGGTTTCAAGAGGTTATCTTAACCGTCCCGAACAGACTGCAAAAGCATACGAAAAGAACCCGTATTGCAATGAAAACGGTTACGAAAGGCTTTATCACACAGGCGACATTGTTCGCCTTACAGATGAGGGCAAGGTTGATTTTATCGGACGAAATGACGGTCAGGTTAAAATCAGAGGATTCCGCATTGAGCTTTCCGAGGTTGACAAGATTATTCGCAAATATGACGGCATTACAAACACAGCTGTAATCGCAAGAAAGCTTGATGGCGGCGGACAATGCATTAACGCATACATTGTTGCCGACAGAAAAATTGACATTCAAAAGCTCAACGAATTTATTCTTGAACACAAGCCGCCGTATATGGTTCCCGCCGCTACGATGCAGATTGACAAAATTCCGCTCAATGTAAACGGCAAGGTTGACAAGCGCAAGCTTCCCGAAATCAAGGCAGAATCTTCAAAAAAGAAAAATTCCGCTCCGAGGGAACTAACATTCCTTGAAAAGAAAATTTCCGCAATTATCGAAAAGATTATCGGACACAGCGATTTTGATATTTCCGAAAATCTCATCAACGCAGGTATGACCTCGCTTTCGGTTATCAAGCTTGCAGTTGAACTCAACAAGGCATTCGGCTTTGAGGCACAGGTTAAAAAGATGATGAAGGGCTGTTCGGTTCTTTCAATTGAGGACGAACTTCAGGAGTTTATGTTCAGCGGTACGGCAAATCCGCAAACTGTCAAAAAAGAAGAAAAGAAAGAACACAAGGCTCTCTATCCCCTTTCAAAAACTCAGCTCGGCGTGTATATTGACTGTATGAAAAATCCGTACAGCACACTTTACAATATTCCGTCAATTCTCACATTTTCAAAATCAGTCGATGCACAAAAGCTTGCCGACTGCGTTGTAAAGGTAATCAAGGCTCACCCATATATTATGACTCACCTTTCACTTGAAAACGATGATATTGAGCAGGCATATGTTGACTCTGCAAAACCGAATGTTCCCGTTGAAAAGCTTACGGAAGAACAGCTTGAGGCCTACAAAAAGGATTTTGTAAAACCGCACAATCTTATGAAAGCACCGTTGTTCAGAATCTCAGTTGCAGAAACCGAAAAGGCGGTATATCTGCTTTCGGATTTCCACCACCTTATTTTTGACGGTGCATCCGTTGCACTCTTCTTTGAACAGCTTAAAACGCTGTATGAGGGAGGTAACATTGAGCCTGAAAGCTACACCTACTTTGATTATGCGGAGAATGAAATTAAGGCTGAAAGCAGTGATGAATTTAGAAATGCCGAAAAATTCTTCGACAATATGATGAAAAATTTTGAATCTGCAAGCGAAATCACGGCTGACCTCAGAGGTCATGCAGAGGACGGTGCTCTTGCATCTCAGGCAGTCCCCGTTGATATGGCAAGGGTTGAAAACTTCTGTTCACAGCACGGAATCACTCCCGCCCACCTTTTCCTTGCCGGCACATTCTACGCTGTTTCAAGATTTGTGAACAGCAGAAATGTTTACATCAGCACAATCAGCAACGGCAGAAGCGATATGCGGCTTACAAACTGCTTTGGTATGTTTGTAAAAACTCTTGCACTCGGCATTGAAATTGAGGACATCACCTCACTTGAATTTGTTGAAAAAAGCAAAGCTGTTTTCACGGATTCAATTGAAAATGAAATTTACCCCTACGCACAGCTTTGTGCAAAATACGGCTATGCACCGAACATTATGTACGAATATCAGCTTGGTGTTGTTGATAGCCTTGAAATTGACGGCAAAGCCGTTGTCCGTGATTACCTTGAAATGAATACTGCAAAGTTTAAAACAGCCGTTCACATTGAGGATTACAAGGGCAAGCCGAGCGTTGTGGTTCAGTACAATGACGCACTTTACAGCGGTGAGCTTATGAGAACGCTTGCAAAATCCGTTCTCTGCGCTGTTGAACATATTATAGAAAATCCAAACGGCAAAATCAGAAAGGTTTCACTCCTTGACAACGCCACAATTGCTCAGCTTGAAAGCTTTAAGTCAACCGAAATTGCTCCCGTTAAGACAAAACTTCTTCACAAAATGTTTGAAGAACAGGTTGCAAAAACTCCCGACAGAATTGCACTTTCGGCTTGTGACGGCAAACTGACCTATAAAGAGCTTGACCGTCTTGCAAATATCACGGCAAACTCACTCATTGAAAAAGGTCTTGAAAAGGGTGGAAAGGTTCTTATTCTGCTTGAAAGAACCTCAAAATTCTTCATATCACTTCTCGGCATTCTCAAGGCCGGCGGTGCGTTTATTCCGTCATGCCCCGACTATCCGAAGGAGCGAATCGACAGTATTATTGAGGACAGCGACGCAGACTTTGTAATTACGGACGGCGAACTGCTTGGCGTATATGACCGCACGGTTGATGTTTCAAAACTTCTTTCGGGCAATAATGAAGAAAAACCGAATGTTGATGTACAGCCTGACGACCTTGCGTACCTCATCTACACCTCGGGTTCAACAGGCAAGCCAAAGGGCGTTATGCTCCGCCACATCGGCATTGCAAACTACCTTGCATACAGCGACTCAAACATTCAGGTTAAAGAGGTTGTTGACAACTGTCACGCATACGGCTCTGTAACTACAATCAGCTTTGATATGTCGCTAAAAGAAACCATGCTGTCGCTCTGCAACGGTCTTACCCTCGTTTTTGCAAGTAATGAACAGACGGTAAACCCGATGTCACTTGCAGAATTCTTTAAAGAAAACAATGTTGATGCGTTCAACTCTACACCGTCAAGACTTTTGCAATATATGGAGCTTGACGAATTTGCAGAAGCAATGGCAAACTGCAAGGTTATACTTTCGGGCGGTGAAAAATATCCCGACAAGCTATTAAGGGTACTGCGTGAAAAGACGAACGCAATAATAATCAACACCTACGGTCCGACTGAAATCACGGTTTCTTCAAACGCAAAAAATCTTACGAATGCAGACGAAATTTCAATCGGCAGGCCTTTACGCAACTACACGGAATATATCGTTGACTCAGACAACAATCTCCTTCCAATCGGAGTTGTAGGTGAGCTTCTCATTCAGGGGTGCGGTGTTGCACTCGGCTACAACAAACTTCCCGAACAGACTGCAAAGGCATTCATCGAATTTAACGGTGAACGCACCTACCGTTCGGGTGACTACGCAAAATGGACAACAGACGGCGATGTTATTATTCTCGGCAGAACAGACAATCAGGTTAAGCTGAGAGGTTTGAGAATTGAACTCGGTGAAATTGAAAAGTGTCTGACCGCAGTTGACGGAATCAAGAGCGGAATTGCTCTCATCAGAAAGGTCGGCAAGGCTGACGCAATCTGCGTTTACTACACAGCCGACAGACAGATTGAGCCAAATGAAATTAAATCTGAGCTTGCAAAATCTCTCACGGATTATATGGTTCCGAGCGCATATGTTCAGCTTGACAAAATGCCTCTCACACCAAACGGCAAGGTCAACACAAAGGTTCTTCCCGAACCTAAGAGCAACAAATCCGAAAGCGGTCGGTTGCCGAAAAATGAAATTGAAAAAACATTCTGCGACATCTTTGCAGAAATTCTTGAACTTGACAATGTTTTTGCAGACGATAACTTCTTTGACCTCGGCGGAACATCGCTTACAGCAACAAGAATTGTAATCTCCGCATCAAAGAAAAACATTGAGGTTGCATACAGCGACATATTTGCAAATCCTACTCCGCAGGCTCTTGCAAAATTTGTAAGCAAGGATGATTCAGCCGAAGATGACCTTGAAAATCTTTCGGACTACGATTATACAAATATCAATAAAGTTCTTGAAAAGAATAATATTGACACATTCAAAAACGGTGAGCTTCAAAAACTCGGCAATGTTCTTCTAACAGGCTCTGCCGGCTTCCTCGGAGTACACATTCTCTACGAACTTCTTCACAAGTATAACGGCAAGGTTTACTGCATGATTCGTGACAAGAACAATAATCCTGCCGAAAACAGAATGAACTCAATCTACTATTATTACTTTGAAGAAAGTCTGAAAGAAAGATATCCCGACAGAGTTACCGTTATCAGCGGTGATGTTACAAACCGTGAATCATTCGATAAATTTATTGACAAGGACATTAACACGGTCATCAACTGTGCCGCAAATGTTAAGCACTTCTCAAAGGGTACAGACATTGAAGATGTAAACCTTTACGGTACTCTCAATGTGCTTGACTTCTGCAAAAAGGCTAATGCAAGACTTGTTCATGTGTCAACAATGAGCGTAGGCGGTATGTTTGTGGGAGAACAAGGTTCTGTTGACAAGCTCAAAGAAAATCAGCTTTACTTTGGTCAGCATGAGGGTTCAAAGTACACCCTGTCAAAGTTCCTTGCGGAACGGGCGATTCTTGAAGAGGTTTCAAAGGGCTTTAACGCAAAGATTATGCGTGTAGGCACACTTGCCGCAAGAAACAGCGACGGTGAATATCAGATTAATTTCACCACCAACACATTTATGGGCAGACTCAAATCTACGCTTCTTATCGGCAAATATCCGTATGAGGCAATGGAAATGCCGTTTGAGCTTTCTCCGATTGATTTTGTGGCAAAAGCAATTCTTCTGCTTGCACAGGCTCCGAAGGATTGCACCGTGTTCCACCCGTTCAACAACCACACTCTCATTATGGGCGACCTCTACACCGAGATGAACAAAATCGGACTTCATTCACAGGGTGCAGAGTATGAGGAATATATGATTGCACTTGACAGAGCCGAGCAGGATCCCGAAAAAGCAAAGATTCTTTCAAGTATGATTGCATATCAGAACATGGCTCACGGTCAAAAGACATTTACAGTCGGCAAGAGCAACACATACACAATGCAGGTTCTTTACAGAATGGGATTTGTGTGGCCCGTTACCTCGCTTGACTATATGAAACGATTCATCAACGCATTAAGAGGTCTTGGCTTCTTCGATTAATAATACAAAATCAAGTCATAATAAAAGGCAAAACAGCGGACATTCCGAATCAATGGATTGTCCGCTGTTTTTATATTTTATAATAACGGCAGGCATAAAAAGCACCGCCCCTGCTCTGCAAAAAAGCAGAACAAGGACGGTAAAGTTAAATGCTTGTCAAATTATGCACTTACTGTCAAATTGATAAACAGGATTTCAATAATAATCTCTGTCTACATTTTAAATATTCAAAGTCGAAAATAAATATACCTTGGAGTAAAAGAGCGGTTTTTGGGAGTGAAAGGGTTTTTAGAATAAAATAAACAAAAAATAACGGCTCTGTCCAAATAAAACAGAGCCGTAGTTATGTATTTAATTATGCGGTGAGCATTTTCTTAAATGACTTCGGTAAAATCTTATAAATACCAAAACCGATAAACGCACCCGTTGCATTGAGTATTACATCATCAATATCAACATTGCGGTACATATTGTTGATTGCAAAACCGATAAACATTTGAGAAAGCTCAATTGTAATTGTAAATGCGAATGCAAATACAAACATCTTCCAAAGCTTAGGCTTTTTCATCCACATCATAACGAAAAATCCGAATGGAACGGATAAGAGTATGTTTCCGAAAATCTGTAAAAATGCCGTTTCACCAAAACCGCCGCTAACTGTTTCAGCAATTGTAGCAAACGGCACAAGGTTGTACCAGGTATAGCCGTTACCGTACACAACAGGTTCATCATACAGTATCGGGAAGAAAACTATGCACACAACAGCTGTTATGTAAGCTATGAAGATACAAACCAAAGCCGTCTTTTTAACACCTTTTTTTAACAAAATGCAGATTACAATTGCAAAAATTATTGCTATAATTCCAAACATTATAGCAAATTCCTTATCTATCACTGACACCTCTCCTTTTTTGCTTATAAGAATATGGATAATTATATCATAATTTAAAAATATTGTCAATTTTTCTTACTCGATTAAACACCACGCAGAAGCAATGCAACCACTCACTGAGTTATTGACAATATGGTGCTTAAACACTATAATTTATTGTGTAGGAGAAGTGAACCGATAGGAGCAAAAGTGCGGTTTTCGGGAGTGAAATTACTTTGCAAATAAAAAGCAATCAAACGATTGCCTTTTATTTTTCAGGCATCAGAGCCAACCGAAAAACCATTTGAAAATTGTACCAAACACTTTTTGCTCCCCCTTTATTCTATTGTATGGGATTACAATAGCAAACAAAAAAGACAATATAAATACAGTTTGGAGCAAGATACTCTATTTTGAGAGTAAGAGGGTGAAAATATGTTTGCGGCTTTGTGTGATGACGATAAATACATAATCGAAGAGCTAAAAAAGCTGCTTTTGACATATGCAAAGGAAAATCGTATAATTATTGATATTGACGAATTTGAAAGCGGTGAAAAGCTTTTGAATTCCGAGAATAATTACGATATAATCGTGCTTGATTTTCAGCTTGGCAGTACAGACGGACTGACTGTTGCAAAGGAACTCAGAAAACGCAATGTGCTTTCCTGCATAATTTTTCTGACATCTTACCCCAACTTTATGATTGATGCGTTTGAAGTGAACACATTCAGATTTCTTTTGAAACCGATTGACAAATCAAAATTTTTCAAGGCAATTGACGACTATGTAAAAATTGTAGATGCTAATTATCCGATAACTCTTATTCAAAATAAGGAATTGAAAAAAATTAACTCAAATGAAATCTGCTTTATTGAGGCAGACGGAAAATACTCAAACATTCATTTAAATACCAAGGTTATGCACTGTTCAAAAACTCTTTCGGGAGTTACAAATCTTCTCCCAAAGTATTGTTTTGTAAAAACTCATCGTTCTTTTGTGGTAAATCTTCACTATATAAAATCATACTCATCGGATACGGTATATCTGAGCAACGGAGAGGTGGCTTATCTCAGTAAAAATTATCAAAAATCCTTTCGGACATCATATATGAATTTTCTTGAAAAAAATTATGTGAGGTTATAATTTATGTTATTTTACAGCTATGCGGAGCTTGTAATCGGACTTGTTGCGGTATTTTATTTTACATCAAAAATATTTTCAATTATCAAGTATAAAATATATTTTGCCCTGTCTTTAATTTTTATAATATTAACCGCTTCGTTTGCCTGCTTTATAAAAAGCGACCAACGGTATGTAATTCTGCCGGTTTTGCATTTTGTTGCATTAATATTTCTTCCGATTTCACTCGGATACAATAAAAAAATGATGTTGCTGTTCTCTTCGCTCTTCTTTTCGGGATTAACATTTTTTATATCCGAAATCTATCAATTGTTGTGTTCAATCTATTCAACCGAATTTGCGAGCAGCACCAGTGTGTTTTTTAATCTGATTTCAAATCTGATTGTTTTCGGAATATTTGTACTCCTGTCAAGTCCGCTGAAAATCAAGACAAAGCTTGTGGTTGGGTCAATTACCAAACCGACAATAATTATGATATTGATTTTTCTGTATCTCGGCGGTAGTATGGCGACTTTCGGGGCATATTACATAATTCCGTCATCGGATTACAGAACAGCTGCACTTAAAATTTTGACAATGATTGTGTCGGTGGTGTTCTCATTTTCAATACCGATTCTTTTGTACAATCAGATTAAAAAGAGCCAGTATATGCACGAGAATGACATCTACGAAAGACAGCTTAACGCACAGATAAACTACTACAAGAGCATTACTACTTCGGGATATGAACTGCGAAAAATCAGGCATGATTATAACGATCTGTCAATCGGGTTGAAGTCGCTCATAAGCAATGAGAAATATGCTGAAATCCCACCGCTTTTGCAAAAGTATGACCGTAAAATAATCGGTTCGTTTCAGATTTTATACAACACGGGCAATGACCTTACGGATGCAATTTTAAGCGACAAGCAGAAAAATGCAGACAAAAATGTTAAAATCACATTTGAGGGTTCGCTTGCAAATGTGCCTGCCGACAACCTTGAAATCTGCGTGCTGTTTAACAATATGATTGACATTGCGTTTGAAAATGTAAAGGAGTTTTGCGGAAACGGAAAACAAATTATCGCCTTAAAAGCGGAAACAAGGGCAGGATTTCTCTTTTGCTGCATAAGCTTTCCGATTGAAAATGAAATAAAAAAGGCACAGAACAATGTTCTGCACCACAGCTTTGCGTATAAAACTTTGAAAAATCTTGCCGAAAAAAACGGCGGTAAAATTGAAACAAGCCTGTCGGATGACAGACTTGCAATAACCACGGGTTGGTCAATTAACGGTTAATTCTTTTTTTGAACAAACATTTTTGACATATCAGTCTTTTCAATTTTGAGAAGGCTGATTTTTTTATCTATGCCGCCTGCGTAACCTGTAAGGCTTCCGCTTGTTCCGACAACACGGTGACACGGCACGATTATCGAAATCGGATTGTGACCCACAGCACCGCCGACTGCCTGTGCGGACATTCTCGAAATGCCACGCTGTTTTGCCAAAATTTTTGCAATTTCGCCGTAGGTCATAACAGAGCCGTAGGGAATTGTCAGGAGAATATTCCACACAGCCTTGCGAAATTCTGAGCCGTTAAACGAAAGTTTGGGCGTAAAATCGGGTTCGTTGCCCGAAAAATATATATCAAGCCACTTTTTTGTCTGTTCAAAAACAGGCAGGGTTTTATCCTCGGTTTCACCTTTTACGGTTGACGCAAAATACTTTTGTCCATCAAACCACAAACCGCAAAGGCTCTCACCGTCAGATGCCATAGTTATATTGCCAATCGGAGAATTGTAATAATCGTTAAAAAACATAATCTCACCCAACCTAATTGTACCGTTAAAAGCAGTTTTTGGCAAGAAAAAATCGACACGAAAATCGTGCCGACTTTGGTTACAGATTCATTTCCGAAAGTTCTTTTGCGGTTGCATCAACAAGTTTTTCACACTTTTTTGTGTTTTCGCTGACCATTCCGCCAACGCTGAAAAGCCCGCCTGTGATTGAATCCAATGCCGCATTTTTGGCTACATTGTCCATACCCGCCTGTGTAGACTTTTGAATTGAGAATTTCTGCGTTTCCTTGCCGAAACCGCTCTTCATAATCCACACCTGATTCTGACTGTCGAGAGCGGGAAATGTTATTACGGTAGCCATTCCATGCTTTGTAAGTGACGGAGTTCCTGCCGTAAACTCTTTGTCTTTGATTGCATCAAAAAAGCTCTCAATCGTATAAGAATTTTGTGTCTTAATGTTTTTGGTTTTAACTCCGAATGCCATAGTAACTTCCTTTCAGATTAGTTAGCACCCCAGACATTTCCGTTTTTGTCCGTGAATTTGCCTGTAAGAACCATAATAAAATCAACAAGCCAACCGATACCGAAAACACCGCAAGTTAAAAGCCAGATGATACCTGTTCCGATTTTGCCTGTCATAAATCTGTGAACACCGAGTTCACCGAGAAAAAATGTGATTAGTACCGCCGCTGTTTTGCTCATTTGTAAGCACTCCTTAAAATTTATTTGTTGAGTACACTATACAGAATAAAAATTATAAATGCAACAATTTGGCAGCAAGGTCAGTTTTTCGGCAAGAAAGTCATAAAATCACAAAGGACATTGCCAAATGACAATGCCCTCTGCGAATGAGTTAAAATGAATAAACCTGTTATCTGTTTTGAATTGCAATTTTTCTGTAGGTATCGAACTTAACCCACTTTGCAAAGAAATCCGCATCGTTGATGCTTTTAAGATTTGAATACTCGGAAAGAAACTGCTGAATTTTTTCGTTGCTGTCGGCAAGAACCTCGAAACCTCTGCCGTTTACAACAGGAACACCGCCGTAGCTGTACTCCGATGTCGGAACGATATCGGTAATCTTGCGGTCACGAACCTTTACGGCAACGCTGTCACGAAGAACTATAATATCAAAGCTGTCGGGATACTTGTAGCTTTCACCCTCAACAGGGATTGTGTCCCCCTTTGTATAGGTTTCCTTAACAGGCTGATATTTGAGAACATTTAGGCTTGAAGTGTCGTAGAAAAATTCTTCAAAAATGTCACCTCTTGCCTCAAGTGAGCCGAGTACAAATGACGCCTTTTTTGCATCATCGGCTTTTTCTTCAACCGAATCAACAACACCGCAGGCTGATGTCATATTTGACACACGGTCAATCAAAATAAGCTCGCCGAGTGTTTTATGCTTTGAGAAAAGGTCAACCGCAATCGGCTCTGCAAGCAGAATTGTGCAGACTGCGATTCCGTTCTTTGTGAGTGAATCGGCAGGAATATGCTCGCCTGTGTTCACATCAACAGCGTACTTGATTTCGGAAACGATACCCGAAATAGTCTTTGTGCCGAGCTTTACAAGGTAATCCTTGCCGGCTGTAAGCTGTTCGTCATCCATCCAGAGAATTGACGCTGTAAGCTCCTGATAGGATGCAAGATTTGTGTCCTTTGTAATTACACAGCCACGTGATACATCAACTTCCTTGTCAAGTGTGATTGTAACGGGCTGTCCCTTGAAAGCAGTTTTAACATTCTTATCTGTCATAAGGATCTGCTTTACATGAGCCTTTTCATTGCTCGGAAGTGTTACGATTTCATCGCCTATGCTGATACTGCCCGACTCAATCTGTCCCTGAAAGCCTCTGAATGTGTGGTCGGGACGGCAAACTCGCTGAACAGGAAGATAGAATCCTTCTTCCTCCTCCGAGGAATCAACATCAACAGTTTCGAGATACTGAAGCAGAGGAACACCGTTGTACCACGGAATGTTTTCGGACTTTACGGTAACATTGTCGCCCTCTGTTGCGGAAAGCGGAATGATGTAGATATCGTCAAGTAAAAGCTCGTTTTTAAGCTCTTCAATCTGCTTTACGATTTCGTCAAAGCGTGACTTGCTGTACTTTACCAAATCCATCTTATTAACGGCAAAGACAAAATGTCTTATACCCATAAGCTTACAGATTCTTGCGTGTCGTCTTGTCTGAACAAGAACGCCCTGTGATGCGTCAATAAGGATAACTGCGAGATCTGCAAAAGATGCGCCTACAGCCATGTTTCTTGTATATTCCTCGTGACCGGGTGTGTCGGCAACGATAAAACTGCGGTTGTCGGTTGTGAAGTAGCGATAAGCAACATCAATTGTGATGCCCTGCTCACGCTCAGCCATAAGACCGTCAAGCAAAAGCGAATAGTCAATGTCACCGCTGCGACTGCCGACCTTACTGTCAAGCTCAAGAGCCTTTTCCTGATCGGCATAAATAAGCTTTGCGTCATAAAGTATGTGACCTATGAGTGTTGATTTACCGTCATCAACACTGCCGCAGGTAATAAATTTAAGTAAACCTTTCATCAGAAGTAACCCTCCCTTTTTCTGCGTTCCATACTGCCCTGTGCCTCGTTGTCGATTACTCTGGAGGTACGCTCCGAAGAAACGGAGCTGAGGGTTTCGTCAATAATTTCATCAAGAGTTGTTGCAGTCGACTCTATGCCGCCTGTAAGAGGATAACAGCCGAGTGTTCTGAAACGAACCGATTTCAATTCGGGTACTTCGCCCTCTTTGAGCGGAAAACGATCGTCATCAACCATAATAATGTTGCCGTCACGGTAAACAACAGGTCTTTTTGCCGCAAAGTAAAGCGGAACGATGTCAATTTTTTCCCTTTGAATGTACTGCCATATGTCCTTTTCTGTCCAGTTGGAAATTGGGAACACACGAATACTTTCGCCCTTATTGATTTTTGTGTTGTAAAGCTTCCACATCTCGGGGCGCTGGTTCTTAGGATCCCATGCCTGTGCTTTATTTCTGAAAGAGAAAATTCTTTCCTTGGCTCTTGACTTTTCCTCATCTCGTCTGCCGCCGCCGAATGCCGCAGTAAAGCCGTATTTGTTGAGTGCCTGTTTGAGAGCCTGTGTTTTCATAATATCTGTGTAAGCCGCACCGTGATCAAACGGGTTGATGCCTTTTTTTACACCTTCTTCATTGGTGTAAACGAGCATTTCAATTCCGAGCTTTTTTGCTGTGTCATCACGGAATTTTATCATATCCCTGAACTTCCATGTTGTGTCAATGTGGAGGAACGGGAACGGCGGTTTTTCGGGATAAAACGCCTTCATTGCAAGGTGGAGCATAACCGAGCTGTCCTTGCCTATTGAGTAGAGCATAACAGGCTTTTCGCACTCTGCCGCAACTTCTCTGATTATGTATATAGCTTCTGCTTCAAGCTCATCTAAATGTGAAAGCTGACTCATATCTTATCTCCTTTTCACGGAAATACTTACAAAGTGTTTCCTTAGTATTTGTTTGATTCTTTTTGATTTATATCAATCTTAATGACCTCGCCATGCGGTTTTTCAATTAACCACGAGAGGACATCTCCGTTCTTTTCGGTGTGAACCTTACTGCCCATACCGCCGATATCAGAACCGAGGAAAAAGCTGATTGCATATGCGGGACATTCTTTTATGCAGGAGGTGCAGCCCCAACAATCCTTGGGATATTTGATGTACGCTTTGCCGTTTTCGTCAGTCTTGATAAGACTTCCGGGGCAGACATTGCGACACCTTTTGCAGCCTATGCACTTGGACTTGTCAATTACTATGCTCATACTTTTCACCTCCCGTTACAAGGTCACGAATAATAATTTTTATCTCGCCGTTTTCAAGGCGGGAATTAACATACTTGTTAAAGTTTTTGTCGTCCTTTTCGGGATAGTCAAGGTTTTCGGCAAAGCTGTGCCAGCGTGTTTCCTTTCTCGCTCTGAGGTGAGCAATTACGCTTTTGCAGACCGTAAGCCTTTCTTTAAGCTCGCAGATATACATTAGCTCCTGAAAATCTTCTGCATAGAGGTCATCTGTGAGCGTTTCAAGCTGTCTGATTTTGCAGTCGGCAATGTCAAGCTGTTTTTCGTTGAAACGGTAGTTTGTTTTTATACCGCCTGCGTAGCTGTCCATAACCGTCTGCATTGCCTCTTCAAGCTGTTCCGTGGTGTAGAGTGAATGGCGGTCTGTGAGATATTTCTCGGTTTCCCTGAGGTGATAATTTGTATCTTCATCGCTGATTTTCTCAAAGCTTTCTTTGCTGTCAATATACTTAACTGCCGAAAGCCCTGCAATTTCACCCTCTGCAAGAGCGCCCGTAACATACTTCTGCGGACAACCGCCTGCAACATCACCACCTGCAAAAAGTCCTTCAATTGTGGTTGCACGGTCTGTGTCAACCCAGTAACCGCTTGCTGTGTGACCGCCTACGATATACGGCTCTGTTCCCTCAATTTCAACATTCTGCCGTGAAGGATTTCTTCCGCTTTCAATCCACTTGATTGTCTGCGAAGGCGCCATATTGAGATAGGCTTTTAAAAGTGATTCGTCCTGCTCGGCTGTGATTCCCTCTGTTCTGAGGTAGCAGGGGCCTCTGCCCTCCTGATTTTCATTTACCGTACCGTAAACTCTTTCGGAAGTTGTAAGTCCGTACTTTGTTTCATAAACCTCGCCGAGTGAATTAATCTGCTTTGCGCCTACACCCTGTGCAAGTGTTCCCGTGGGAGCGATTGTGTCCTTGCATCTGAGTGCGATAAAACGCATTTCAAAGGTTGTCATCTCTGCACCGGCTCTGATTCCCATTGCGTAGCCTGCGCCTGTGTTAAAGGGCGGATACCACATTTTGTGACGGGAAAATCCGGGGTTGTTCGGCTTGTAAAGTCCTGCCGCACCGCCTGTGGCAATTATGACAGCCTTTGCTTCGATTGTGTAGAAAATTCCGCTTTCAATGCCGAATCCGAATGCACCGTTGATTTTGTTGTTCTTTACCGAGTAATCAAAAATATTGACACGGTTGAGAACCGTTACATTCTTTGCCTTTTCAACTGCATCTGCAAGAATCGGCTTTATGTTTTCACCGTTGATTTTTAGGTTTCGGTTGCCTCGTGTAACATACTTTCCGTTCTCGTCCTTTAAAATTACAAGACCGAGTTTTTCAAGCCTGTCGGTTACTTCGTTGAGCTTTTCGGACATAGTAAGGAGCAAATCCTCTCTGACAATCCCGTCAGCGTCCTTTTTAGCGTAGTCAACATAGTCCTGCGGTTTTCTGCCCTCAACAATGTATGCGTTAAGAGCATTTACACCTGCGGCAAGACAACCGCTTCTTTTGATGTGTGCTTTTTCACAGATAAGAACATTTTTGTCCGAATTTTCGGAAATGGTCAGAGCCGCATAACAGCCTGCCGTTCCGCCGCCTATAATGAGGACATCGGTGCTTATTTTTTCTGTTTTCATAGGATTTCACTCCCTTGCCGTTATTGTTTTTCGTCAAGATATTTTTCTGCCGAAATCACACAGTTTGCACCGTCCGACACGGCTGTAACGACCTGACGAAGTGCTTTGGTTCTGATGTCACCGCCTGCAAAAATACCGTCTGCGGAGGTTTTTCCGCTTTCATCGGCAATAATGTAACCGTCCTTGTCGGTTTTGACAAGATTTGCAAGAGGTTTTGTATCGGGAACACTTCCGACTGCAACGAAAACACCGTTGCAATCAAGCTGTTTTTCTTCTCCGTTTTGTAAAAGTGTGACCGAAGTCACCTTTGTATCTCCGTTAATTTCAGATACCGTAGCATTTGTAAGAGCTTCAATATTTTCCGTGGCAAACACCCTGTTCTGCAAGGCTCTGCCTGCTCTGAAGGAATCCCTTCTGTGAACAAGATAAACCTTTTTGCAGAATCTTGAAAGCAGAAGTGCGTCACCCAAAGCAGTGTCACCGCCGCCTGTTACCACGGTAATTTTATCCTTATAGAAAGCCGCATCACACACCGCACAATAAGAAACTCCGTTACCCGAAAATTCCTTTTCGCCTTTTACACCAAGCTTTCTGCGCTGTGTTCCTGCCGCATAGATTACGGTTTTTGTTTCAAGACTTTCACCGCCGTCAATGTTTACGGAGAAGTTACCGTTAACTCTTTCAACCTCGGTAACCTCTCCCTCAACAAATTCAGCACCGAGTTTTTCGGCGTGAGTTCTGAACTTTTCTCCGAGGTCAAAGCCCGTTTCACCGTAAAGTCCGGGGTAATTATCTACTCTCTCGCTCTCGGCAATCTGTCCCGTACCCATAAATTCTTTTTCAACCACAACCGCTTTAAGGTTTTCACGCTGTGCATAAATTGCGGCTGAAAGTCCTGCGGGACCGCTGCCGATAATCACGATGTCGTACATAATCTCCCTCCTTTACTCTATAACAAGTTCTTCCTTTTCTGCTGTATCTCCCGTAATTTTGAATGAATTGAGAACGGGGTTTTCTCTGTCCATAAGCGAAAGAATCATATAGCTTGCCTTGCTGTCAAAGGCAAGTCTTTTGTCCTCTTCAGACGGTCTTGACGGCGATTCGGGATGTGAATGCCAGTTGCCGAGAGGAACAAATCCGTTCTTTCTCATATTCTTGATTGCCTCAAGCTGTTCCTTTGGATCAAGCGAAAAATGTTCGTTTGAGTGGTCGATATTTGTAAGGAGATAAACCTTTTTAATCTCCTTGTCACCGCCCTCAACCGTTCCTGCAATAAGACCGCAAGCCTCATCGGGAAGCTCCTTTACAGCGTGAGCAAGTATTTTTTCAAAGTCACTTTTTGTAAGTTTTATCATAAATGAACACCGTCACATTCTGCCTGTTCGTAGTCGATAAGCTCTGTGATTGTCGGGTGGTCACCGCAGACTGCACAATTGTGTGTGTCACTCGGAAGTTTCACCTTGCGAAATTCCATTTTGAGTGCGTCATATGTAAGAAGATAGCCCGTGAGCAACTCGCCCTGACCGATGATGTACTTGATTGCTTCCATTGCCTGCAGGCTGCCGATTACACCGCCCATTGCACCGATAACACCTGCCTGCTTACAGGTTGGAACTGCATCCTTTGGCGGAGGGTTCTTGAATACACAACGGTAACAAGGGCCTTCACCCGGCACATAGGTCATAAGTTGACCTTTAAATCTGATGATTCCGGCGTGTGAGAAAGGCTTTTTAGCCATTACACAGGCATCGTTGATAAGGAACTTTGCCGGGAAGTTATCCGTACCGTCAATGATGAAGTCATACTCCTTTACAAGGTCAAGTATGTTTTCGCTTGTAACAAATGTGTGGTATGTCTTTACGGTAACATCGGGGTTGATAGCCTCCATTGTTTCCTTTGCCGACTCAACCTTAGGCTTGCCGATATCCTGTGTTGAGTGAATAATCTGTCTTTGAAGATTTGAGAGATCAACCTCGTCTGCATCTGCAATTCCGATTGTACCTACACCTGCGGCGGCAAGATACATTGCGGCAGGAGCGCCGAGTCCGCCTGCACCGATAATGAGAACCTTTGCGTTAAGGAGCTTTTTCTGTCCCTTTGCACCGACCTCTTTAAGAATAATGTGTCTTGAATATCTTTCAAGCTGTTCGTTTGAAAATGCCATTACTGACCGCCTCCCATAAAGTAAAGGAACTCTACAACATCGCCGTCCTTTAAGGTTGTTTCTTCAAATGTACCGCTCTTAACAAATTCGTCATTGATTGTAACGGTTACATACTCGGGTGTTTCAACATTCTCGTCAATAATGAGCTGTGCTACCGTAAGATTGTCTGCAACTTCCTTTTTGTTTCCTGCAACTGTGATTGTCATAACGATTACTCCTTAATAAGTTTTTCTGTCACTTCGATTATTTCTGATTTTTTGACCGCACCTCTGAGTCTTTCTTTCTCTTCACCGTTTTTGAAGAAAACGAGTGTGGGTGCCGCCTGTACTTCATATTCCGATGCAAGCTCGGAATCAAAATTAACATTTATCTTTGCAATTTTCAGCTTGCCCTCATACTCTTTTTCAAGCTCAAAGAGTACGGGTGAAAGTCTTTTGCAAGGGATACAGCTGTCGGAATAAAAATCCGCAAGCACGAGTGTATCGGCTGAAAGAACTTCGCTCTGAAAATTGTCTTTGCTTACTCTCTGCGGCATTTAATCACCAACCTTTTCAACAATCAGGTCATATGTGCCGTCCTCGTTGTCAATGAGCTTGAGAATTTTGTGTCCCTCTTCCTTTATACTTCTCGGAACATTCTGAACAGGCTCGCCGTCATTCATTTTGATTGAAAGGATCTGACCTTCGTCAAGTTCTTCAAGGGCAACCTTTGCCTTTACAAAAGTTGTCGGGCATACCACATCGGTAATATCTACTGTATCGTCAATTACAAAATCAGCCATTGTAAACCTCCAAAATTCTCTGTTCAAATTTTTCTCTGCCTACTCTGTCGATTGTAAACTTAAATCGTTCGCTCGGCTTTGCGTTTTCTGCAAAGAAGTTAAGAGCGGCATCACAGATTTCCATAAGTTTTTCTTTATTTTCGATAAACGGAATAATTGTTTCGCCCTTGTTGATTGAGTTGCCGAAAAGTCCGCCGAATGAAACAATGTAACCGTGAATTGTGTCCCATGCATCTGTCGGGCAAGCCTTGAAGCATCTGCCGCAGTAGTTACACTTTGAATTGTCAACGGAAATTTTTCCGTCCTCAAGAGTGATTGCACCCTGACGGCAGGCCTTTACGCAGACTCCGCAGCCGATACAAGCGTCCTCTTTCCATGAAACCTTGATTCCGCCCTTGATACCGACATCGTTTTCCTCGGCTTTAAGGCAGTTGTTCTGACAGCCTGTTATGCCGAACTTGAACTTGTGCGGAAGTTCCTTTGCAAAATATCTGTCGTCAAGCTCCTTTGCAAGAGCGTATGTATCAATACAACCGCTGGGACAGATTGCCTCACCCTGACAGGCTGTAATTGTTCTTACTCTCGGACCGCAAACGCCCGGCTCAACATCGCCCTCGGCAAGTGCGTCCTTAACTGCCTCAACATCATCAAGCTTTACAAAAGGAATTTCAACACTTTGTCTTGATGTGAGGTGAACATAACCGTCACCGTAGTTTTCCGAAACCTCGGCAATTTTCGCAAGCTGTTTAGCTGTGAGGTTGCCGCCTACAACTCTGAGCCTGAGCGAAAAATTATTTTTCTGTTTTTGACGCATAAAGCCGCCCTTTTTAAGCGTAGCATAATCAACTGCCATTTCTCTTACTCCTCCGATTCATTCACATTTATACTGTCTACAGCCTGTTTGAAGTCAGACTTTAAATCCTCAATATCCTCAATGCCGACGCTGATTCTTATTGTATCATCAAACACGCCTGCATTTCTTTTTTGTTCTTCTGTTCCGTGAGCGTAAATTGTGCTTGACGGATGAATTACAAGTGTTCTTGTGTCGCCTATGTTTGTTGCATTTGTTGCATACTTCAAATTGTTGATAAGCTTAAACGCTCTTTCTTTACTTCCTGCCCTGATTGTGAGGATTGCACCGCCTTTTCCCTTCAACAGCTTTTTACAAAGGCTGTAATAAGGAGAAGCTTCAAGAGCGGGATAGTTGACTTCGATTCCGTTTTGTGTTTCAAAGAACTTTGCAAGCTCAAGAGCATTGTAACAAAGACGCTCCATACGAAGTCCGAGTGTTTCAAGTCCGACAGAGTTCATAAAAGCATTAAACGGTGCAAGGCAACAGCCTATGTTTCGCCAGATACCGTTTCTCAGCTTTGCAACATATGCAAGCCGACCGAATTTTTTGTACTCTGCAAGACCTTTGTATCTTTCCGTATTCCATTCAAAATTGCCGCTGTCAACGATTATTCCGCTGATTGAATTTCCGCCGCCGTTAATGTACTTTGACGAGGAATGAACAACTATGTCCGCACCGTGTTCAAACGGCTGAATAAGATACGGAGTTGCCGTTGTGCTGTCGATAATGAGCGGAACACCGTGTGAATGAACAAGCTCTGATACAGCGTCAAGATCGGCAATTTCAAGTCCGGGATTGCCGATAAGCTCGGCAAAGACTGCTTTTGTTTTTTCGTTTATGAGCGGTTCAATCTCCTCGGCTGTCACCTTGTTGACATATCGTGTAACAATTCCGAAAGGCTCAAGATCTCCAAACAAATCAATTGTTCCGCCAAAAAGACCTGCGCTTGCGATTACCTCGTCACCTGATTCAAGAATGTTCAGGAGTGCCATCGTAACGGCTGCCATACCTGACGAACACGCAACCGCACCGACACCGTTTTCAATGGAAGCAATTCTGTTCTCAAAAGATGTTACCGTGGGATTGCCTATTCGAGAGTAGGCGTAGCCGGGAGCTCTGTTGTTGAACACCTTTTCAAGCTGTTCGGCAGAGCTGTGCGAAAATGCACTGACCTGATAAATGGGAGTTAAGGTTGAGCCAAAAACCTTTTCACCGTTAAACCCCTTGTGAAGTAATGCGGTGTTAAACTCCATAATATCACCAACCCCTTAATTTCATACAACCAACCCTTTTGTGTAAGACCGTCGTAAGAATTTGTCCGACGGCTTCGATTGATATAGGTAGATTATACTCCATTAATCATAGTATTTCAATAGGTTTAATAAGATTTTACCTCTTGCACAATTTTTCTTTAAAATTTGCCGTAATTCCATTATTTCCTACAATGCATATTTGTTTAGTAGGTATTGATTTTTAAATTAAAAACTGTTACCATTATTATATACTCTTTCAGCAAACAAAACGCACGGAAAGGAGATGCTAAAATTGAAGATTTCAACAAAGGTGGAATTCGGAATCATCGCTGTTATTGACATTGCGTCACACTCACTAAACGGCAATGCGGTAACAACTCCCGAAATTGCCAAACGGCAAAATATATCTAAAAAGTATCTTGAACAGATTCTCTCGTCACTCAGCTCGGCAGGACTTGTGCGAGGTCAAAAGGGTTCAAACGGCGGTTATGTTATTGCAAAAGACCTTAAAGAGATTACATTCAAGGATATCATAAACGCACTTGACGCAAATGTTCTGAGCAATGTTTATTTTAACACTCGGGGCGATGATGATGTTATGATAAGACTTATCGACAACAGTCTTTGGTCGAAGATGTCGTCATATCTTCAGGAATATGCCGAAAGCATTACACTTGCACAGCTTTGCGATGAGTATATCAAAAACAATGAAATTGAACACAACATTCCGATGTACTACATCTGATAGATTACAAACAAAAGCCACCGATTTTTATGTCGGTGGCTTTTCTTGTTTTTATCGGATTTTATTTAAAGCTTTCAATAACCTGACAGGTTTTTTCAATGTCATCTTCCGTGTGTGCAAATGAAACAAACATCGCCTCAAACTGTGACGGTGCGGCATAGATTCCGTTTTCAAGCAGATGATTGTAATACTCGGCATATCTCTTTGTGTTGGCTGTGGTTGCCGTGTCATAGTCAACAACCTTTTTGTCGGTAAAAAATGCCGTCATAATCGAACCAACACGGTTCACATTAAGTCCTGCGTTCTTCATTGCATTTTCAATCTTTGCAGACTTGCGTTCAAGCTCGGGATATATCGAATCTTTATTTTTTTCAAGAATTTTAAGCGTTGCAATGCCTGCACTTACCGCTACCGGATTTCCCGAAAGTGTGCCTGCCTGATAAACAGAACCGAGAGGAGCAACACACTCCATAATCTCTTTTCGACCTCCGTAAACCGCAAGCGGCATTCCGCCGCCGACAATTTTCCCGAGGGTTGTAAGGTCGGGTTTTACTCCGTAAAGCTTTTGAGCACCGCCGAGTGAAAGTCTGAAGCCTGTGATTACTTCATCAAAAATAAGAAGTGAACCATGCTTTTCAGTGATTTCACGCAAGAATTTTAAAAATCCTTTTTTGGGCGGAACAACACCCATATTTGCGGCACAAGGCTCAACGATTACACAGGCAATTTCATCACCGCAGTTATCAAAAAGCTGTTGCACGGATTCTTCATCATTATACTTTGCAAGGAGAGTTGTGTCTGTGTAGCCTTTCGGCACACCTGCGCTGTTCGGAATTGAATTTGTCAGAAGTCCCGAACCGCCCTTTACAAGCAAGCCGTCGGAATGGCCGTGGTAACAGCCCTCGAATTTTACGATTTTATCCCTTTTTGTAAAGCCTCTTGCGGCACGGATTGCGCTCATAACCGCCTCTGTGCCTGAATTTACAAGTCGGAGCATTTCAATTGACGGCATATTATTGCGGATAAGATCGGCAAGTTCAATTTCTCCGCTGTGGCACGCGCCGAATGTAAGTCCGTTCTGACAGGCAGAAGTCACGGCCTTGATAACATCAGGCTGTTTGTGACCGAGGATATTCGGTCCCCATGAGCAGATATAGTCAATGAACTCGTTTCCGTCAACATCATAAATTTTTGAACCCTCTGCACGGTCGATAAAAAGCGGAGTCCTTCCGACCGAACGGCACGCACGGACAGGACTGTTCACACCGCCGGGCATAAAGTCAAGCGCCTGTGCGTATAGCTTTTCGCTTTGAGTTGTATTCATAAAAGCACTTCCCTATTTGTAAAATTCGTCAATCCATTTTGCAACATCAAGTGCGTGGTATGTGATTATGATATCCGCACCCGCCCTCTTGATTGCAATCATATTTTCGCACACAATTTTCTTTTCGTCAATCCAGCCTTTTTCGGCAGCCGCCTTGACCATTGCATATTCACCGCTTACATTGTAGGCAACAAGCGGAAGGTCAAAGCGTTCGCTTGCGGCTTTTACGATATCGAGATATGCAAGTGCAGGCTTGACCATAACCATATCCGCACCCTCGTCAATATCATCTGCAATTTCACGCAGAGCCTCTTTGCCGTTTGCGTAATCCATCTGATAGCTTTTTCTGTCGCCAAATTCGGGGGCAGATTCTGCGGCGTCACGGAACGGTGAATAGTAGCCTGAGGCAAATTTTGCACTGTATGACATAATCGGAGTGTTGATAAGTCCGTTTTCGTCAAGTGCGTTTCTGATTGCAGACACTCTGCCGTCCATCATATCCGAAGGAGCGATGATATCCGCACCTGCTTTTGCAAGGCTGACAGCCATTTTAGAGAGGAGCGGAAGTGTTTCGTCATTGAGAATTTCGTGACCGCAAACAACACCGCAATGACCGTGACTTGTGTATTCACAAAGGCAGACATCGGCAATAATAAGGAGTGACGGATAATTTTTCTTTATGTATCTGATTGCGTTCTGAGTTACACCGTTATCGTCATAGGCTGATGTTGCAAGCTCGTCTTTGTGCTTTGGAATTCCGAAAATAAGAAGTCCTGCAATGCCGCTGTTTTCAATTTCTTTAAGAATCTCGTCTGCTCTGTCAAGCGAATATTGGTAGACATTCGGCATCGAATCAACAGGCTTTTTAATATTTTCACCCTCTGCAATGAAAATCGGGTAAATCAAATCGCCCTTGTCAATTCTTGTTTCACGAACAAGACTGCGAATCTGCTCGCCTGCTCTTAATCTTCTGAATCTTCTCATATATTTATCCTTCTTTCAAAGTTACTTCCTTGATTATAGTTTCCAAAATTCCGTCTGTGTCCTTCGTTTTTGCAATCTTGAACGAATTTACGCCGTGACTTTCAAGTGCCTCGGCGGTAATTTCACCTATGCAGACAACGGAAGTTCTGTCGGAAATAGTTGCTCCGCCGTCAAAAAATGTGTTCACACCCGACGCACTCGCAAAAGTAATAAAATCGGTATCAACAACGGAATTATCCTGTTTTTTCTCAAGCTGAATATCATAGGTTTTGATATCATCAAAGTCAATGTTGTTATCAGCCAAAATCCGAGTGAGTTCGGGCGAACCGTTTTCGGCACGGAGAATCAATACTTTTTCGCCGCTTTTCACTGTTTTTGCAAGCAAAATTCCAAGTTCACGGGTTGTGTAGACATTCGGAATACAGTCGGCAAAAATCCCGTACTTTTCAAGTACAGCCGCAGTTCCTGAACCAATCACCGCAAACTTGACATTTGCAAAACTGCGGATATCCTTTTTCAGCTTACGCAGTCGGCTCATAAAAATTTCTGCACCATTCATACTTGTAAGCACCACATAATCGTAGCCGTCAATGCCGTTTATTGCATTGTCAAAAACTTCGTTGTCATGATATTCAATCACCTTTAAAAGATCATGCCTTTTGACCTCTGCACCCGAAAGCGTAAGCATTTTGCCGAGCTTGTCGGAGAGCTTTCTCGTACCCGTAACAGTAACCGAAACATTTTTGAGCGGTCTTGTAATCGTGGGGGCAAAGTCAAATTTTGCGGTTTCGCCAACCACTATAACGGCAGGCGGTACAACCTCTGCGGATTTAACATTTTCGCAGATTGTCGAGAGAGTTCCCCTCACGGTCTGATTTTTTGCACAAGCGCCGTTTGACACAACTGCAACGGGAGTATCCTCCGATTTACCGTTACGAATGAGATTTTTCACAATGTCGGGGAGGGTTCTCAATCCCATAAGAAAGACAAGCGTTCCATCGGTTTCGGCACATTTTTTTATATTTTCGGGTAAGGTGTCCTGTGCCGTATGTCCCGTGATTATATGAACACTTCGGCTCAGATTTCTGTGTGTAACAGGGATTCCCGCAAGTTCGGGAACGGCAATCGAGGAAGAAATTCCGGGTACAATGTCAAACGGAATATCGGCACTTTTGAGGGCTTCAATCTCCTCTCCGCCTCTGCCGAACACGAACGGATCGCCGCCTTTAAGACGGACAACCGTTTTGCCCTCTCTCGCCTTTTCAACAAGGATTTCGTTAATATTTTCCTGCTTTTCGCTGTGTCTGCCCGAACGCTTTCCAACGCAGATTTTTTCAGCCGTTTCGGGTGCAAAACCGAGCAATGACACATCTATAAGGCTGTCGTAAACAAGCACATCGCAATGTCTGATATACTCCGCACCACGCATTGTTATCAGGTCAAAATCGCCGCATCCCGCACCGACAATATACACTCTTCCGTTACTCAATTTCGCTCACCAGCCTTTTTGCAAGTTTGATTCTGTTTGAAATTTCATCTGTTCCGCTGACTGTTTTTTTACAGTCGGCAGACAGAGAAAGCGTTATCCTGTCGTTTTCAACCTTTGAAATTGCACCGACGGGAGTTGAACAATCGGCATTGAGGCTGTGCAGAACCTGTCTTTCGGTTTCAAACGAAAGCATTGTATTTTTGTCGCTGATTTTAGCGAGCATTTTGGAAACCTCGCTGTTTTTTCTGCTTTCAATCGCAACTATTCCCTGACACGGTGCAGGGAGAAATTCATCGGCATCAAACGGAGTTACCGTGTAATCCTCACCGTTGCAAAGGTCAAGTCTTTCAAGTCCTGCCTTTGCAAGCACAAGAGCATCGTACTCACCGTTCAACAGCTTTTTAAGTCGGGTGTCAACATTGCCCCTTATATCCTTGAATTTTGCTTTAGGATAGATTTTCTCCGCAAAAAGCTTTCGCCTTAAACTGCCTGTTCCGATGACAAAGCCGTCCTTTGTTTCAAAATTGTTGCGTGTAACAAAAACATCGCCATAGCTGCCCCTTGGCAACACGGCGGAAATTTCAAGTCCGTCTGCAATTTTTGTCGGCAAGTCCTTTGCACTGTGAACGGCAACATCTGTTTCTCCGTTCAAAAGCGACATTTCAAGCTCCTTAATGAACACACCTTTTCCGCCTAAAGCTGCAAGCGGTTTGTCAAGGGTTTTGTCGCCTGTTGTCGAAATGTAAACCGTTTCAATTTTAACATTCGGAAAACAGTTTTTCAGCGTTTTTATTAACATTTCGGTTTGTGCAAGGGCAAGCCTGCTTTTTCTTGTTCCGATTTTTATCGTCATTGTTCGTATTCCTCAATCAAATTTTCAACAGTTTTTTCATCGGGTTCAAGTCCCGAAAGGCAAAGCGAAAGAAGCTGTTCAAAAATCTTCCTTCTGTCATCTTCCCTTTCAACTTTCTCCTTAATTATCGGGCGATATTTCCACAAAACCTCGGTTGTGTTTTCGTTCATACTTTCAAGGATTCCCACAAAAAGCTCTTTAAGATATTTTGCGTAAATCGGACTTTTGCCCGAAGTTGTAATTCCTGCTGTTATGCCGTTTTTGCTTGCAATTGCAGGAAAAATAAATCCGCATTTTTCCTTATCGTCAACTGTGTTGACAAGAATATTTTTCTCGTTGCAAAGCTGAAAAATTCTGCCGTTGAGCGTTTCATCATCGGTTGCGCTGATAACGCAAAACGCACCGTCAAGGTCGCTGTCACAAAATCTGCGGTCAATGTTTTTCACATTCAAAGCCTTGATTTCATCGCAGATTTTCGGGGCAACAACGGTTATGTCCGGCGAGAACGGCATCAGCTTTTCAATCTTTCTGAGTGCAACCGTACCGCCGCCGACTACGAGTATTTTTTTGTTTTCAATGTCAATATAAAACGGGAAGTATGCCATTAGTTATTCTCTCCGCACTTTCTGTAGATTTCAAGAATTCTTGCAAATTCTTCTGCCGAAACATCGGATTTCAGCTTATAAATGAATTTTTCCGAAAAATCTGACGGCATTGCGTTTTTCACAGACTGCATACACGGCAAAAACTCGTGAAAGGCAAGGTCTTTTTTGAGAACTTCAATTTCCTCAAAAATTATTTCTTTTGCACTTTCAACGCTGTCGAGTTTGAGAGCATTGTTCTCGTTTGCAAGCTGTTTTATGCAGTCAATGTTAATAAGCCTTACACCGCTTATTTTGGGGATGTTTTCGTCAATGTCTGGCGGTACGGCAAGGTCAATGAACAGCCTTGATTTTTCGGTTTTTATATTGTTTTTTAAATCATAATATGTAACCGTGTAATGCGGTCCGCTTGTGGCACTGATTACGCAGTCTGCAAAATCAAACGCTTTGTATCTTTCGTCATAATCAATCACATTCGCACCCGTATTTTCAAAAACAGTTTCTGCTTTGTGCTTTCGTGAAGTCACGGTAACGCTTATACCTTTGTGCGACAAGAGATTTTTCACAACAGTTGAGCCGACCTTGCCTGTTGCACCGATTACAAGAACATTCAGCTCACCGTCTTTGAATTTTGCCGCCTCGTTTGACGCAAGAGTTGCAACTGAAACCGATGTTTTTGAAATGGCGGTTTCGGTCTTGATTTTTTTTGCACAGGCAACAGCCGCCTGAACGCACATATTAAGCTCACAGGCAACCGTGCCGTTGTCCTTTGCAAAGGCGTAGGCTCGCTTTAACTGACCGAGTATTTCATCTTCACCGATAACCATTGATTCAATTCCGCCTGCCACCCTGAAAAGATGGAGCAAAGCCCTGTCACCGTAGAAAAGACAGATGTACTTTTTTAGTTCGTCAAAATCAATTCCCGAAAAATCCGAAAGAACGGTTTCAACCGTTTTCACAGATGATTCGTCACCGCAAAAATAAACCTCGGTTCTGTTGCAGGTGCAGAGAATTAAACACTCGCTGATATTTTCAGAATAATAAAGTTCGTCAAGAAATGTCTTTTTTTGCTCATCGGGAAAGGCAAGCTTCTTTCTCACAACCACATTTGAAGTTTTGTGACTTACGCTCAGGCAGTACATAAAAATTTCGCTCCGTTACAAATAAAATACGACAGTAAAATACACTTTTAAAGTTATTTTATTACTGCCGACAGCTATTGTCAATTAAAGTTAGTCAGTTATTTTACCACTAAACCTATCTGTTTGGTATGTTTTGATTATACTACATTCACCATTCCATGTCAATAAATTTCGGGTTTTGCTTGACAAAAACAGTGATTACAATATAAACTATACAAAGATATCTCCCGTCAGCAAACAACGGGAGTTTTATTCCGATGTAAATACTTATTGTACCGATAGGAATACTAAATGATTTGAATATGTATTAAGGAGCGTTTTTATGCTTAATCAGTTTTCAAGAACACAGCTTTTGATTGGCAAAGAAGCTATGGACAGGCTTTCAAAAACAAGAGTTGCAATTTTCGGAATCGGCGGTGTAGGCGGATACACGGCGGAGGCTCTTGCAAGGAGCGGAGTCGGCGAGCTTGACCTTATTGACGATGACAAGGTGTGCCTTACAAACATCAATCGCCAGATTTTTGCAACAAGAAAAACAGTGGGCAAATACAAGGTTGATGTTGCAGAGGAAAGGCTCAAGGACATCAATCCCGACATAATCATTAACAAGCATCAGACCTTCTACACTCCCGAAACCTCGGAAAAATTCGACTTTTCAAAATACGACTATGTAGTTGACGCAATTGACACGGTAACAGGCAAAATTGAGCTTGTTATGCAAGCCGACAAAGCCAAGACGCCTATCATCTGTTCAATGGGAGCAGGTAACAAGCTTGATCCTACAGCGTTTGAGGTTGCCGACATTTACAAAACCTCGGTCTGTCCTCTTGCAAGGGTTATGAGACACGAACTCAAAAAGAGAGGTATCAAAAAGCTGAAGGTTGTTTATTCAAAGGAAAAGCCTATCACACCCGTTGACGATATGGCAATCAGCTGTAAAACAAATTGCATATGTCCTCCCGGGACTGAAAGGAAATGCACCCAACGCAGACAGGTTCCCGGCAGTACCGCATTTGTTCCGTCGGTTGCCGGTCTTATCATAGCCGGCGAAGTTATCAAGGACTTGATTAAATGATTAAAAAATCATTTACAATTATCGCAGGACTTGACTGTGTTGGAAAAACAAGCCTATACGGAATTTTAAGTGGTGAAAGAATTGTAACAAACAATGTTGATTATTCTGACACATACTGCCTTGATAACAATATTTCTTTCACACAGGAAACCACTCTTTCAGGACACAGAACCGAGAAAACAATTCAGCAGGCACGAAAACAGGGCTACTATGTTATTATGTACTATGTAGGTCTTAACTCAAAAGAAGAAAGTCTTGCAAGAATTGAAAACAGGGTACGGAAGGGCGGTCATGATATTTCGAAAAATGATGTGTGCAGAAGATTTGATAACCGCTTCGATTCTTTAAAAAGAATTGTTCCGCTGTGTGATGAAGTAATTTTTTATGATAATGAAAACGGATTTATTAAAGTTGCCGAAATAAAAAACAACAAATTCAATTATTCAAACGGTTACAGACCTAAGTGGATTACAGAATTTGAAAATAAACTGAAATTAGGCTAAGGAAAAGCAAAGCACCGAGAGAAATTACCCTCGGTGCTTTGCTTGTTTTTATAGGATTTTTTACAGTTGATATCGTGATTAAACAGATTAGATGATAACCGATTCTTCCTGAAGTGATTTGTTACGGAGAATCTGAACCTCATCGCCTTTGGTAATGAAAAGCCGATAAAGAAATACATTGACCTTTTCTCCGACGGTAATCGGAGTTTCGTCAAGTCCTCTGTACGCATAAACCGTGCCTCCGTCACATTTTACGGCAATTTCGATATTGTCGCCTCTGAACGAAGTCTTTATAACCTCACCGACGGATACAGACGCTTTTTGTGCGGTTGTTTCGCTGAGCTTTGTCACCTTTACAAATTCGGGACGGATAACTGCACGGTCAACATTATCAACAACATCAAAGGTCTTGAACTTTGTATAATCGTCAAGCATAGTAGTCTGACCGAAAAATGATGCGGAAAATGCGGTTTGGGGATGCTGATAAATGTCAATCGGCGAGCCTATCTGCTCAATTCTGCCCTTGTTTGTAATTATGATTTCATCGGCAACCTCAATAGCCTCGCTCTGATCGTGGGTTACAAATATACTTGTAACGCCGAGTCTTTCAATCATATCCTTAAGCCATGAGCGAAGCTCCTGCCTAACCTTTGCGTCAATTGCGGCAAATGGTTCGTCAAGCAGAAGAAGATTCGGGTTTGGTGCAAGCGCTCTTGCAAAGGCAACACGCTGTTTTTGACCGCCCGAAAGCTGGCTTGGATAACGCTTTTCAAGTCCTTCAAGACCGATAAGCTTTACAAGCTCGTTTACTCTTTCCTTGATAAATTTCTTGCTCTTTTTCTGAATTTTCAGACCGAAAGCAATGTTATCAAAAACTGTCATATATCTGAAAAGAGCGTAGTTTTGGAACACAAAGCCTATGCCTCTTTTGCTTGCGGGAATATCGTTGACAACCTTTCCGTCAATTACAATTTCGCCGCTGTCGGGATTTTCAAGTCCTGCAATCATACGAAGAATTGTTGTTTTGCCGCTGCCCGAAGGACCGAGAAGTCCGATAAGCTTACCCTTTTCAATACCAAAGTTTACATTGTCGGATGCCTTGTAGTCACCGAAAGTTTTATTTATATTTTTAAGCTCAACATACATTACGCATCCTTCTTTCCTTTGTATTCAACCACACTTCTGATAATCAAAATCGCAATCGCCATAAGCACAAGTATTGATGAAACCGCAAATGCGGGAACATACTTGAACTCGTTAAACAAAATTTCAACATGGAGAGGAAGTGTGTTTGTTTTTCCTCTTAAATGTCCCGAAATTACCGAAACTGCACCGAATTCACCCATTGCTCTTGCGGCACAGAGTACAACTCCGTAAAGGAATGCCCATTTTATGTGCGGAAATGTTATTTTTCTGAAAATTGTTGTGCCTTTTGCACCCATAAGTGCGGCGGCTTCTTCCTCATCCGTACCCTCGGATTCAAGCACGGGAATAAGCTCCCTTGAGATGAACGGGAATGTTACAAACACGGTTGCAAGGATAATTCCCGGAACGGCAAAGATAACCTTGATTCCAAGTTCGCTTAAAAGCGGATATATCGGGCTTTGTCTGCCGAATGTGAGTACAAATATAAGACCTGCGATTATAGGCGAAACCGTTACGGGGAGGTCGATGAGTGTTGTAAGAAGTTTTTTGCCCTTGAATCTGAACTTTGTAATTGACCAGGCGGCAAAAATTCCGAATACCGTATTGAACAGTACCGCAAACACGGTTGCCTCAACAGTAAGCACAATTGCCTTTACCGTGTAATCATCGCTGACAGCCTGCCAGAACACCTCTGCACCGCTTTTGAAAGCCTCGCAGATTACCGTAACAAGAGGAAGAACGAGCATTACGAATACAAATAAAAGTGCAATGCCTATGAGTATGTACTTTACAACCTTTGAACGCTTTGTTTCTTCGTACATTTTATCTTCCTCCTTTCAGAATTTTTGCATTTCTGTGCTGAACCATATTTACAAGGAACAGAATCAAAAACGATGCGGCAAGCATTACAAGTGCGATTGCCGTTGCACTTTTGTAGTCATATTCCTGCAGCTCCGACATAATGATAAGCGGAGTGATTTCTGTTTCAAACGGCTTGTTGCCTGCAATGAAAACAACCGAACCGTACTCACCAAGACATCTTCCGAATGCAAGACCAAAGCCTGTGAGAACCGAGGGAAGAATTTCGGGAAGAATAATTTTTCTGAAAATTCTGAATCTGCCAGCACCCATAACTCCTGCCGCCTCTTCATAAACAGGATCAAGCTTTTCAAGAACAGGCTGAACTGCTCTTGTTACAAAAGGTATTCCCACAAATACAAGTGCAACCGTAATACCCACTCTTGTGTAGGCAATGCTTATGCCGAACTTTGCAAAAAATCCACCGATAAGACCTGTGTCGGCAGTCAGAGAAGTAAGTGCAATGCCTGCAACCGCTGTCGGAAGTGCAAACGGAAGCTCAATCATACCGTCAAGAATTCTTTTGCCCGGGAATTTGTAACGAACAAGCACCCACGCAAGAATTACACCCATAACGGCATTGATGAGAGAGGCAATAAATGCGGTTATAAAACTAACCTTGTAGCTTGCAAGCACTCTTTCACGGGTGATTGCCTCCCAAAATTCAGAGGGGCTCATCTGTGCCGTATAAATAACGAGAGCGGCAAGAGGAATCAGCACAACAAGGCTTAATAATGTAATTGTTACACCCAAAGAAAGACCGAAGCCCGGGATTACTCTTTTTGCTTTTTTTGACTTTTTTGCCTGAACCATCATCACACCTGTTTCCCCTGTAAAATATCATCCGACATCAGACAGAATTGCCTATAAACTGCCTGATGTCATTTTTTAATCGGTTTTATTTTTTCTCGTAAATCTTATCGAAGATACCGCCGTCTGCAAAGTGCTTTTTCTGAGCCTCGTCCCAACCGCCGAAATCGTTGATTGTTACAAGATTAATGTTGAGGTCGAACACATCGGAGTATTCCTTCAAAATTTCCTTATTATAAGGGCGGTAATAGTTATCGCCTGCAATACGCTGAGCCTCATCGCTGTAAAGATAACTTAAATACTCTGTTGCAACCTTTCGAGTGCCTCTTTGGTCAACCACTTCATCAACAACAGCAACAGACGGCTGTGCAAGAATGCTGACGCTCGGAGTTACGATTTCATACTCGTCGGGATTGTCCTTGATTGAAAGGTACGCCTCATTCTCCCAAGCAAGAAGAACATCGCCCTGTCCGTTTTCTACAAATGAAGTTGTAGCACCTCTTGCGCCTGAGTCAAGCACAAGCACATTTTGATAAAGCTTTTTAATAAAATCTTCGATTTTTGCCTCATCACCGTTATATTTCTTGTCTGCATATGCCCAAGCGGCAAGGTAGTTCCATCTTGCACCGCCAGAAGTTTTCGGGTTTGGAGTGATAACGCCCACACCGTCTTTTGCAACATCGTCCCAATCCTTGATGTTTTTCGGATTACCTTTGCGAACAAGGAATACAATTGTTGAAGTGTATGGTGAAGAGTCATTGTCAAACTCATTTACCCAACCGTCCTCAATCAGACCTGCGTCACGAATTGCGTTTACATCGTATTCAAGTGCGAGTGTTACAACATCCGCCTCAAGACCGTTTGCAACTTCAAGAGCCTGTTTACCCGAACCGCCGTGTGACTGGGTAACTTCAACATCCTGTCCTGTTTCTTCTTTCCAATGCTTTGCGAAAATCTTATTATATGATTCATAAAGCTCTCGTGTAGGGTCATACGAAACATTTGTTAATGTTACTTTTGAATCGTTTGTTGTATCTTTTTTTCCGCATCCTGTAAAGGCAACCGCTGACGCACCCAATACTGAAACTGCCAATACTGCCGATAATACTTTTGTTCTTAAATTTTTCATTTTGATTACCTCACTTTAAATTAATTTGATTTTAGATTCTGACAGGCAATTACATACAACAGTACAGCTTGCCTCCAAATGAGGTACACATTCGTATTTTCTTCAGATTGTAAATGTTTTTCATAAGCGTCACCTTTTGGATTTTTGAGGTTATTTTATTACCCTACAATTCCTATCAATTTACTATGTGTTTCTTTGAGAACTATTTTATACTGTACAGGGTGAAAAGTCAAGGTAAAATTTTTACACATCCAACACTTTAGCAAATTGCAACAATACACAAGCAATATTTTTCGCAAAAATAGTAATAAAATCGAAAAAGCAGGCATAAAATAACGGATAGGTATTTTCAAATGAAATATGCCTATCCTAAAAAAGAAATATTTTTTTGCGTAAATCTATTGACAAATCTATATAAAAAAGGTATAGTAGTATTAAATCAATAATGATTATCATTTTATTCAAAAATTAAATACACAAAGGCGTATTGTGTATTTTAAATTTCAAAAATTAATTTAACGGAGGAAATATTATGGCTAAAACAACAAAGTATTCGGGAACACAGACAGAAAAGAACCTTGAGGCTGCTTTTGCAGGCGAATCACAGGCTCGTAACAAATACACATATTTTGCATCTGTTGCCAAAAAGCAGGGCTTTGAGCAGATTGCAGACCTTTTCTTAAAAACGGCAGACAACGAGAAAGAACACGCAAAAATGTGGTTCAAGGAGCTTAACGGAATCGGCAACACAGCCGAAAATCTTCTTGCCGCTGCCGAGGGCGAAAACTACGAGTGGACAGATATGTACGAAGATTTCGCTAAAACTGCCGAGGAAGAAGGCTTTACAGAGCTTGCACACAAGTTCCGCCTTGTTGCCGCAATCGAAAAGCACCACGAAGAAAGATACCGTGCATTACTCCGCAATGTTGAAACTGCAGAAGTTTTCAAAAGGAGCGAAATCAAGGTTTGGGAATGCCGTAACTGCGGTCACATTGTTGTAGGCAAAGAAGCTCCCGAGGTTTGCCCCGTCTGCAACCACCCACAGAGCTATTTTGAAATTCACGCAGAAAACTACTAATTTAAAATAGAACACAGAATATCAAATGTGGCTGTGAAAAAACAGCCTAATAAAAACAAGAAGGCACATAACCGAAAACAGTGACGGTTATGTGCCTTTTGCAGTTTATATATATTCTTATATAAATGCTACAAACCAGTAGGGGCGTTCATTGGACGCCCGCCTTGATGATACTGTTTGCTTATTCACATAATTTTTGATGTGATGAAAAATGTGTATTCAATTTTGCACGCAATGCGTGCAATCGTGTGCGTTGCACACGAACGAACGGGCGAACACGGTTCGTCCATACATTATTTCGGTAACTGTATCTCATTTATACAGTTTGTTTTTATCATAAATTTTCTGCCATTACTTGGCGGGCGGCCAATGACCGCCCCTACAAATTTGTGCGAACAATTACAATGCTATGCTCGGGAGCAATGAGCTTTGCAATTAACAAAACTTATTCTTCTTCGGGATATTTCATGCCCCAGCTTTTGCGGATGTCGGTCATGATTTTCATAACATCCTTTGTGTAGTCAAGGTGCATAAGAGCCGTGTCGCCCTCTATCGCCTTTTCCATATCTTCAACCTCATAAAGCAAAGCGTCCTTTGTCTGACCTGCCGAGATTGTTTCACAATGACCGTCAGCCGTGTATGTAATCTTTGCCTCCATGCCTCTGGGATATTCAAAGATTTCAACATAACCCTTGTCAAACGAGATTGTGCCACGCTTTGGCTGTTTTGCATGAAGGGAAAGAATGACAGTTGCCATTTCCTCCTCTTTATTCTTTAAAAGAATACTCGCTTGTTCGTCAACGCCTGTTTCGGCATATTTAACCTGCGACAACACATCGTTTGGGCATGAGCTCATAAACATACGAACAAACGAAAGCGCATACACACCGATGTCAAGCATTGCACCGCCTGCAAGATTGCGGTTGAAAAATCGGTTGTTCATATTGTACTCTTTGTAACTGCCGAAATTCATCTGAATAAGCCTAAGCTCGCCAAGGTCACCTGAATTTACCTTTTCAAAAAGTGCCTTGTAAATCGGCATATGGAAAATTGTCATTGCCTCTGCAAGCACAACATGGTTTTTCTCTGCAAGAGAGATTGCCTCGTCAAGTTCATCTGAATTAAGCGTTATCGACTTTTCGCACAAAACATGCTTTCCTGCCGCAAGAGCCTTGCGAAGATATTTTATATGCGTGTTGTGCGGTGTGGAAATGTAAATTATGTCAACATTTTCGTCTTTAAACAGCTCGTCAATATCGTTGTAAACCTTTTCAATGCCGTACTTTTCGGCAAATGCAACCGCCTTTTCATGGGTACGGTTTGCAACGGAATAAAGTTTCTGTCCTCTGCTTTTGAGGGCGGCTGCAAGCTCATTTGCGATAACTCCGCAACCGAGTGTTGCCCAGTTGTAGTTTTTCATAAAAACACCTCCGTATATTTTTCGAGAAAAGTTTAACACACGGAAATGCGTCTGTCAACGGTTTCAGATGGCTTTTCTCGTATCTGCTCCGTACTTTTTCATAATCTTGCGAAGTTCGTTATTTTCGCTTTTTGAAAGACTAAAATACATAAATCCGTGCTTAACAGTTTCATCACCGTCACACGCAGGCATATATGTATTACAGCCTATTCTTATTGATGCCTTTTCGTTAAAACCGCACGAGGGTGAATCAAAATATTCGTACTTGCCCTCAAACATTTTCTTCACGGTTTCGGCATCTTCGGCAGACATCTTTGTGTCAACCTTGTCGCAGTACTCAACATCAAAATACACGGTAGGCTCACACGCATAGAAACTGATTTTCGGCACGGCAAATACTGCGGCGGCAATGCATAAAACAATTGCAACCACAATTACAGCAATCTTTTTCTTCATAATATTCACCCCTTTTCGCTTATCCCTTTAAACATATATTATATTAAACTTGTATCATAATTGTATTATAAATTAATCGGCATATACAACAATTTTAAAATCATTTATTTGTAGGTTAAAAAATTTTTCGTCAATGCTTACAAGAGAGCAATTTTACTTTTGTTGAAGAGGCACAAATTGCATACAAATCAAAGCCTTGCTTATTGAGAAAAAACAGTATAAAAACATGCAGAAAAGCAGTTTTTACCATATTATAAAGGCATAAAAAGAAGAATTTTGACGAGGTAGTTATTGTAACTAAAATTGTGAGCAAAGTAAACTTTATGTTTATAAGGTATTTTGCTTGTTTATTTCAGGCAACAGGATTACAATAATTGTGGAAAACGGAAAAGAATAGTATTGTTTGCAAAGATTATGAGATTGAAGAGGTTAGAAATTAATGGAGAAAGTCAAAAAAATTCCCTCACTTGCGTTTGCAAGTCTGTTTAGAAGAAACAAAGGTCAGAATGCCGTAAAAGAAAAGCGACGGCGCTCACATCAGATAAATATGCTGGAAGGTCCGCTCGGAAAGAAAATTCTTCTTTTCACACTTCCGCTTGCAGGATGCAGTATTTTACAGCAGCTTTTCAACTCAACCGATGTTGCGGTGGTCGGCAGATTTTCAAGCAGTCAGGCACTTGCCGCAGTCGGAAGCAACGGTCCGCTCATCAATATGCTTGTGCTGTTATTCACGGGACTTTCGGTCGGCGCAAATGTTTTGATTGCACGATATATCGGTCAAAATGACCGTAAAAAAGTTTCGGAAGCTGTTCACACGGTAATAACACTTTCACTTATATGCGGATTTCTTCTTCTGATACTCGGTCAGGTTATTGCAGCACCGCTGTTAAGGCTGATGAACACACCGGATGATGTAATTGACCTTGCGGCAACATACCTAAGAATTTACTTTATGGGCATGCCGTTTGTAATGCTCTACAACTTTGGTTCGGCAATTTTGAGAAGTGTCGGCGACACAAGCCGTCCGCTCTACTGTCTTGTAATTTCAGGTATTGTAAATGTTCTTTTGAATCTCTTCTTTGTAATCGTCTGTGATATGAGCGTTGCGGGAGTCGGCGTTGCAACAGTAATTGCCGACGCCATAAGCGCCGGACTTGTTATGATGTTCCTCATCAGAAACGAAGACGAGTCAATCAGAGTCAATCCAAAAAAACTTTCATTCAAGAAAAAACATCTCATTATGATTTTGAAAATCGGTGCTCCTGCAGGTATTCAGGGTATGGTTTTCTCAATTTCAAATGTATTCATTCAGACAGCCGTAAACGGATTCGGTTCACAGGCGGTTGCAGGCTCATCGGCTGAACTCAACTTTGAATACATTACATACTATATAGTATGTGCGTTCAGCCAGACAGCCGTTACATTCACAAGTCAGAACTACGGCGCACTTCAGTTTGACAGATGCAAAAAGGTGTTCAGACTTTGTATGCTTTTCAGCTGTATTTTCACAGGCGGTGTGAGCGTTATATTCATGCTCGGAAGCGGATTTTTCATCACCTTCTTCACAACCGATCCCACCGTTATCAAGTACGCAATCATCAGAATGGCGATTGTTATGCTCCTTGAGCTTATGACAGGTTCATACGAAATCAGCGGCGGTGCGCTCAGAGGAATCGGACATTCACTCCTCCCTGCAATCCTCACAATCTTCGGTTCTGTTGTGTTCAGAATCATCTGGCTCTTCACGGTATTCAAGGCATTCCACACCTATGATATGCTCCTTATGGTTTACCCCGTTTCATGGCTTATCACAGGCACATCCGTTTTGATTGCCTACTTCATCATCAGAAAAAGAGAATTCAAAAAGGTAAGCGCCGCTTTTGAAATTTAAAATCAAATAGGTTTTTATGGCTGACATCGGCATTGGTGTCAGCTGTTTTTGTTTAGAAGAGGCTCTAAAATTAAAAAAATAATAAAAAGCAATTATTTCGTACTTTTTGTGCGGAATAATTGTTTTTTTGCTGTGTTTTATGTTATAATCCAATTATAAACACACGGAGGTGCGACAATGACTAAACGGACTGTTGCCAACAATTTTTTATACTACATTTTTTGCGGATTCAGCGGTGCGGTTACTTCGCTGATAGTATGGCTGTTTCTAAAACTTATGGGTTTGGGAATCGGTCTTGTGTGGGATACAATTCCGTCAAATTTTGATTTCAAATTTTATCCGATTATCGTCTGTACGGCTGGCGGAATTATTCTCGGAATATGGCAAAAGCTGACAAATGCCGTTCCCGATGAACTTGACGAGGTTATGAAAAAGGTAAAAAAAGATAAATTTTACCCGTATAACAAGGTGCTTTTGCTCTGCATTTCGGCACTTTTGCCCCTTGTTTTCGGCGGAAGTCTTGGCCCCGAGGCAGGCTTGACAGGTGTTATCGTGGGACTTTGCTACTGGGCAGGAAGTCATATGAAAGACGCTAAAAGTAAAATTCCCGAACTAATGCAAATCGGCATAAGCGCAACCCTGAGTGCGGTATTCTACGCACCGCTTTTCGGTCTTGCATCGGTCAATGAAGAAAGGCTTGACAGCGAAGAAAAGCCTACCGATATCCGTTCAACAAAGCTTATTTCAAACATCATTGCCGTACTTTTTGCGGCGGGAACTCTGTTTTTGCTTAACTCGATTTTCGGCGGAAGTATGGGACTTCCACGACTCGGGGGTTATAACATTACAAATTTTGAGCGTTTGTGGGGAATTCCTCTCGCACTTTTGGGTGCTGTATGCGGTTTTCTGTTTATCATATCTTCAAAGATTTTCGGAAAATTTTTCGCACTCATTCAGGGCAAGCTCGGCATTATTATCAGCACAACTCTCGGCGGAATTATCCTCGGTGTTATGGGTACATACCTCCCCCTCACAATGTTTTCGGGCGAAGAAAGCATTACCGTTGTCAAGGAAAGCTTTTCCGAATTTGCACCGTGGATTCTCATTATCAGCGGTGTGCTTAAACTTGTTCTCACAAACATCTGCATAAAGTCGGGTTGGAAAGGCGGTCACTTCTTCCCCGTCATCTTCTGCGGAGTGAGCATCGGCTACGGTGTTGCAATGCTCGGCGGACTTGACACGGCATTTTGTGCGGCAGTCGTAACGGCAGGACTTCTCGGTGTCACAATGAAAAAACCGCTTGCCGTAACAATGCTCCTTTTGCTCTGCTTTGACGCAAGAGTTATTCCGTGGATTTTGCTCGCCGCATTCCTCGGAAGCATTATTCCGACTAAAATTTTCGGCAATAATAAAAAGAAAGCTAAGTGAGTATATAAGAAACTGCTTTGCGAACCACCGTTTCCTTTGGAACGCATTGAAGAAATGACTGCTCTTATGGGTGGCGACGGTTCAATTAAATAAAACCAAAAAATCCGTGTTGTAACCATGCAACACGGATTTTTATATAAAGAACAACCTCCCTGCAAACTGAAATGCTTTGCAGGGAGGTTGTATTATTCTTATATGGAATTTTATTTTACTTGCGGATAATTATTGCTTTGCCGTTGCAATGAATCTTTCCGTTTGAAACCGTAACTGTTTCACCGCTGATTTCGTTCTTATAGTCGCCGTCGGGGAGGTCAACTTTTACATCTGCCGACTTTGATTTAAGGCTGAAAATACCGACTTTTTTGCTCTTGTTGTTGTCACGCTCAAGAATTGCAATATCGTTTTCATCATCTGCATCGGCCCTGAAATAATCGTCATCATCAAGAACGGTTTTCTTGATTGTATTGAGCTTTGCAAAAAGGTTGCTCAAATCAATGCCTGTGTTGCGTGGGAAAACATCCTTGTCAAAAAGGCTTGGAGTTTCGTCACAACCGAACTCCTGACCGGCATAGATGAGGGTTGAACCCTTCAAAAAATACAGAAAAGCTGTGTAATTTTCAAGGTCGCTCTTTTCCTTAACATAATGGCAGATTCGGGGCTGATCGTGATTTTCAAGGCAACGCATTTTATCGTAATTCTGCGGATAAATTGCCTCCTGATAATTGAACATATCAAGATAATGTGAAAGAGATGTTTCGCCCTTCAAATATTTGTCGAAAACCTCACGGATATCGTAGTCATATTCCATATCAAAAGCGTCAAAAAGCTCATAGTCGCTTGCGGTATAAATTCCGCTCTTGCGAGAGAACACATTGAAAGAGCTGTGTACGCTTTCGGCAAGCCAAATGCAGTCGGGATTTACCTTTGCAACAGCCTCTCTCGCCTGTTTCCAAAATTCAACGGGAACGAATGATGCAACATCGCAACGGAAGCCGTCAACAATCTTCGCCCACATAACGAGTGAATCAATCTGATACTGCCATAATTCTTTGTTAGAATAATCAAGGTCGATTATGTCACTCCAATCACCGACTTTGTTGCCAAAATTGCCGTCCGGCTTTCTGTAGAAAAATTCGGGATGTTCGACCGAAAGATTTGAGTCGGGCGAAGTGTGATTATAGACAACATCAATGATGCACTTCATGCCCTTTGCGTGAATTTTTTCAACAAGGCTCTTGAAATCGTCCATTGTGCCGTATTCCGGATTTGTTGTGCGATAGTCCTTGTTTGCATAAGGACAGCCGAGAGAGCCTTTTTTATTCTTGACGCCAATCGGATGAATCGGCATAAACCAAATGATGTCCGTGCCGAGTGACTTTATTCGGTCAAGATCCTCTGCAACGGCATTAAATGTGCCGTCATTTGTGTGGTTGCGGACATAAACCGAATAAATAACCTTGTTTCTCAAGCTGATTTTAGTATTTTTTGCCATTTAAAACATCTCCTTATGTATTTTTCCACGGTCTGTTTTTGCCGTTCCAACCTCGTTCTGCCCAGTAATTTTTATCGGCTTCATTCCAGCCGCTTTTCTGAATCATTCTCATAATAAAGAAAAAGCCTTTTGTTTTTAACCCTGCCTTAACTTTGCCGTTATTTTTCTTTACCTTATTGGCAATTGAGGTAGTCTTTTTGTCAATTTTCTTTTTGAGTTCATCGGTGACGCCTGAATAATTTGTTGCACGAACATTGACACCGTAACGATAAGTTTTTGGAACGCCCCAAAAGAACATACTGTCGACGATATCCTTGTTGGCAGATTTTGTACCCGAACCTGCGGCTGTCGAAATTACAACCGCCTGCTTTGTGAACATTTTCTGTTCGGGACGGTGAACCATCCAACGATAACCGTAATGATCAAGGAATGCTTTCATTGAGCCTGTGCAATGATAAACATACACGGGCGTTGTAAAGATGAGTACATCAGCCTCGTCCATAGCCTCGGTAATCTTTTTCAGTCGCTCATAATGCGGACAAAGTGTTTCGGATTTTAGAAAACACTGCGTACAACCTACGCAAAAATCGCCGAAATCTCTCGGAAGAAAAAACTCCGTAACCTCGCCGCCTAATTTATCGGCAACCTGCTTGCCAATATGATAGGTTGAGCCTTTATGGTTCTGACCGTTTATTACTGCAATTTTCATTTTATGTCACCAAATTCATCAATTTCAAGTCAATTTTAGCACAACAAAGCAATATTGTCCATATGATTTTTATGCCTTTTAAGTGCTTTTAATGCGGATTTTTCATTAAAAAAACAGCTCCCCGAAAACGGAGAGCTGTGATAAGTACAAATAGATTTGTCAAACGAATCAGAAGTCGATTTCTGTATCGTAGTAGCAAGCCTTGAGAAGTTTTTCCATTTCTTCCTGATTTGGCTGGCGTGGGTTAGAACCTGTGCAAGCATCGGCAATTGCGTTCTTGGCAACTTCTGGGAGCTTTTCGAGGAATTCTTTTTCGTCGATAATGCTCTCGTCAGCCTTAACGCCGCCCGGACCGTAGTTCTTAATGCCCTGCGGAATGTTGAGCTGATCGTTCATTGAACGGAGTTCAGCGATGAGTGCGTCAACAAGTTCTTCTGTTGTTTCGCCCTTGAGGTTGATGAACTTAGCAATCTTAGCATAACGCTCAGCTGCAACAGGATCTTTTGAGTTATACTTGATAACCTTAGGAAGATACATAGCGTTTGCACAGCCGTGAATAATGTGACCGCCTGTGAAAGCCGCACCTGTCTTGTGAGCCATTGAGTGAACGATACCGAGCAGAGCATTTGAGAATGCCATACCTGCAAGGCACTGTGCATCGTGCATTTTATCACGGCAAGCCATGTCGCCCTCATAAGACTTCTTGAGGTTGTCGTGAATAAGCTCAATTGCGTGGAGAGCAAGCGGATCTGTGTACTCACAGTTGAGAGTTGAAACATAAGCCTCAATTGCGTGAGTCATAGCGTCCATACCTGTGTGAGCAGTAAGTTTAGCCGGCATTGTTTCGGCAAGTGCAGGATCAACGATAGCAACATCAGGTGTGATATTAAAGTCAGCAAGCGGATATTTGATACCCTTTGCATAGTCTGTGATAACTGAGAAAGCCGTAACTTCTGTTGCAGTACCCGATGTTGACGGGATAGCGCAGAATTTAGCCTTTGTACGAAGTGTCGGGAAACTGAACGGAGTAATAATTTCCTCAAAAGTTGTGTCGGGATACTCATAGAATACCCACATAGCCTTTGCGGCATCAATCGGAGAACCGCCGCCCATTGCAACAATCCAGTCGGGTTCAAATTCACGCATAACAGCGGCACCCTTCATAACTGTTTCAACAGATGGGTCAGGCTCTACGCCCTCGATGAGCTTAACCTCCATACCTGCTTCTTTAAGATAGTCAACAGCCTTGTCAAGAAAACCGAAACGCTTCATTGAACCGCCGCCGACAACTACAACAGCCTTTTTGCCGGATAAATTTTTAAGACTTGAGAGAGCATCCTTACCATGATAGAGATCTCTCGGTAAAGTAAATCTGTACATTATAATTACCTCCTTAAAGGATATTTTGTCAACTTCTCCTTGACTACCGTAATTATAACACCGAAGATTTATAAAGTAAATACCTTTTTTGAAAATAATGTGTGTTTATTTTGTGAAATTTTCACTATAGTTCTTTATTGGAATTTATGTTGAGAAATATGCTCAGTTACAGCCCGTAAATGTTGTCATCGCCCTTGGCATATTTCTTAACAGCCTCCATAAAAAGCTTTGCGGCAGGATTTGAAATATTCTTTCCCCATGCCATAACATAGGCTATGCTTGTGTCCGCATCATCAATAAGGTATGAATCGGTGTATTCGTTAGAAGTGTATGCAGCGACCGAGGTTGGTATGACAGACACGCCGATTCCCGAAGAGGACGATACATATATAGAAACGAGATCGTCAAATGAATTTTCAATTTTCGGGGTTATGTGAAATGTACGGAACAAATCCATAATTTCCATATACACAATCGGAGCAACAGATTCCGAAAGTACCAGAATACTTTCGTCAGCCAATTCGGAAAGCTTAACGCTTTTTCTTCCGCTGAATTTTGAATTTTTCGCTGTTACAACGGACAAAGTTTCATTATGTGTAATGATTGATTCAATACCTGAGCTTTCGGGAACCATATCTCTCGGCATAAAGCAGAAGTCGTATTCACCGCCTGTGATTGCAAGTGTGCGGTCAGCCTCGTCAAGCTGTCGCACATCAATTGTAATTCCCGGATATTTTTCCGCAAAGTCGGCAATACATTTTGTCGGGAACGAAAGCGAGGTAACATCACAGCCGAGCGTAATTTTACCCTGACCTCCGTCATGCATCTGCTTGATAACGGTTTTTGCTTTCTTTAAAGTTTCAACAATTTCAATCGCATAGGGCAAAAGTGCCTTGCCCTCGCTTGTTATGATAACATCACGGTGAGAGCGTGTAAAAAGCTGAACCCCAAACTCCTTTTCAAGGTCGCTTACATATCTGCTGACGGTTGACTGAGAAACATAGTTCCGCCTTGCCGCCTCTGAAAAGTTGAGCGTCTGAGCCACAGTTATAAAGCAATTGAGCTGATTTATATCCATAATAACCTCCGTTTTGACAATTTCCCGCAGTATTTTGTCGTTTTTTTTCAATATTATGCAAAACTGTAAATTTAAGACTGCCAAATCGTCATTTTTGCATAATCAACGGTATTGAATAATTTTTCCATATTTGGTACAATTCAAGTATAGCATAATAATATGCAAAATGTAAATAACTTATTTTAAAACAAGGAGCTTAACGAATGAAGAAAATAGTTGTAACCGGTATGGGTGCGGTAACACCTGTCGGCATCGGTGTTGAAAACTACTGGAATAATATCACGGCAGGTGCATCGGGCATTGACACAATTAAGACTTTTGATCCGTCTGAACTCGCTGTTCAGATTGCCGGCGAAGTAAAGGACTTTAATCCGTCCGACTATCTTCCAAAGGATTTAATCAGAAAAACAGATCCGTTTATGCAGTACGCTTATATTGCGGCTGAGGAAGCCATGAAACAGAGTGGAATCGAGATTGAACCCGAAAGAACAGGTATTGTTATGGGTACTGCAATGGCAGGTATTGCAACAATCGCATATACTCAGGAGGCACTTACAGGCGCATCACACAAAAAGGTAGGTCCTCGTTTTATTCCCAAAATTCTCGGAAACATTGCCGCCGCAAATATCGCAATCGACTACAATATTCAGGGACCGAGCTTTACGGTAAGCACAGCTTGTTCGTCAGGCGGTGACGCAATCAACACAGCTTGTATGTGTATGCAGAGCGGCAAGGCTGATATTATGCTCGCAGTAGGAGCAGAGTCCGTTCTCTGTCCTCTTGTAATTTATTCGCTTGCCAACGCAAAAGCTCTTTCAAGAAGAAACGATTCGCCAAGCACTGCAAGCCGTCCGTTTGATGTTACCCGTGACGGTTTTGTAATAGGTGAAGGCGGCGGTGCGCTCGTTCTTGAAACAGAGGAACACGCTCTTGCAAGAGGTGCAAAGATTTATGCAGAAATCAGAGGTTGCGGCAACACGGATGACGCTTACCATGTAACTGCTCCGCATCCCGAAGGACGAGGTGCAATCGCTTGTATGAAACAGGCAATTGCAGAGGCAGGAATCAATCCTTCCGACATCGGCTACATCAATGCTCACGGTACTGCAACAAACAAGGGTGACACAGTTGAAACATCTTCAATCAAGAAGGTTTTCGGCAACACTCTCCCCTATGTAAGCTCAACAAAGGGCGCAACAGGTCATATGATGGGCGCAGGCGGTATTACAGAAACAATTACCTGTGTCAAGGCTATTGAAACAGGCACAGTTCCGCCTACAATCAATCTCAACGAGGTTGATCCCGAATGTGCCGGCATTGACTTTGTTGCAAATACCGCAAAGAAAGCCGAAATCAACTTTGCCATGTCAAACGCATTCGGATTCGGCGGTCAGAACTCAAGTATTATCGTAGGCAAATACGGCAAATAATCTGCCGACAAAACAACATACAAACAACACACATATGTGTGTATAAAATAATGTGCATCCATACATAATAGGACAGGAGGATATTATGAATTTAACATATGATTCACAGATGTTCAGAGAAACATTTGAAAGTGAATTTACATGGCTTAACGGCTTTATGAGAAATGTAAGACGCTTTTCGGATAAACCTGCCGCAATTGATCCTCAGAGTGGCAGAACATGGAGCTATAAAGAACTTAATGCCGATGCAAACAGATTTGCAAACGCTATGAAAAAAGACGGCGTCAAGAAAAACGACATCGTGTTTATGCAGCTTTACAACTCACCGCAGTTTTTGTTCGGTTACATTGCGCCGCAGAAACTCGGTGCAATCTCAAATCCCGCTAACTTTAACCTATCACCGGGCGAAACCGCAGAAATTATGGGACACAACAAGCCAACAGTTTATGTTTACGACGCAGACATTATGCAAACAGCCGTACAGGCTCTTGAAATCTGCGAGCATAAGCCAAAATTGATTCTCTGCGTTAATAATTCCAAAAAGGAAGTAACTCTTCCCGAAGGACACATTTTCTTTGACGATTACATCAAGGACAGCAGTGACGAAAATCCGCCTGTTGACTATGCGCCGCATATTTATGACGAGGTTTTAAGACTTCAGACCTCGGGTACAACAGGCACTCCAAAGGGCGTTCCGCTTAACGCAATCAACGAAGTTCTTTCGGCTCACGATGTAATTATGCACTTTCCGCTCTCACCCGTTGACATTACGATGAATATGACGCCGTGGTTTCACCGTGGCGGTATTCATTCGGGCGGTCCTACACCTACCCTTTATGCAGGTGCGTGTCTTGTGATTATGAGAACATTCAACCCGAGAAGTTGCATGGACTTTATCGAAAAATACGGCATTACATTCATCACAGGTGTTCCGTCAACTCTTGAGATGCTTGCAAACCGTCAGGAAAAGCATCAGAAAAACCTTTCTTCGCTCAAGGGCATTATTACCATGGGCAGTCCGCTTGAAAAAGCCGCTTGCATTCGCTATCAGGAGCTTCTCTCCCCCAACATTTTTAACGGCTACGGCACAACGGAATCTTTCTGGAATACATTTCTTCGTCCGTATGACCTTCCTGAAATGGCAGGTTCGGCAGGCAGATCATGCACAGATGATGAGGTAAGACTTGTAAATGTTTATGACGACAAAAAAGCAGAGCCCGATGACACAGTCCCCTGCGATAACAAAACAGAGGGAGAAATCATCATCAAATGTCCGAACAAAACTACCTACTGCTATGTAAATAACGAAAAGGCTACAAAAGACAAGTTCTACAAGGGTTGGATGTACACAGGCGACATCGGCACTTGGAACAGCGAACAGTTCGTTACAATTGCAGGCAGAAAAGATGATATGATTATCAGCAAGGGCGAAAATATTTATCCTGCAAGAATTGAGGAAATTCTCAACTCACACCCGAAGGTTCAGGAATGTATCGTTACAGGCGTTCCCGATTCAACAAGAGGCGAGTGCGTTGCGGCATATGTAATCAAGGCCGACGAAAGTCTTACGGTTGCAGAGCTTATCAATTTCTGCGACAGCTCACCGAATATTTCAAAATATCAGGCTCCGAGATACTACCGTTTTGTCAACGATCTTCCGCAAACCGCTACAGGCAAGAAACAGCATTTTGTAATAAAAAAACAGGCAGCAGAGGACCTTAAAAACGGTTTGTTGCTTAAAAAATAATTACGGATTTTCCGTATATATGTAATGGAGAAAATATGACCGAGAAATTATACAAAGCAAAGGTTTCATACTATGAAACAGACTGTATGAACATTGTTCATCACTCAAATTATATCAGATATTTTGAAGATGCAAGAATTCAGTATATGCACGACATCGGTTGTGATGTTGCCGAAATGCAGTCAAAAGGATTGTATATTCCAAATGTTGACGCATATGCCCGTTACAAAAAGCCGCTTAAATTCGGCGATGAGTATTCCGTTGAAGTAAGCCTTGTATTTTTTACGGGTTCAAGAATGATTTTTGACTATAAAGTCTTCAACAATAAAAACGGAGAACTTTCTGCAACAGGCAGAACAACACACTGTTTTGCAACTCCCGAGCTAAAGCCGATAAGCATAAAGCATTCAAACCCCGATTATTACAACAGACTTCGTGACAACACTGTCAGCCCGGAAGATATTACAATAAGAAGATAAACAATTTTACAAGCAAAAAGTGCGTACCGAAATTCGGTACGCACTTTTTTGATATAGGAAAATAGGAAAATATCAGTCATCAAAGTTGGGAGTCTGAATTGCATCGTAGCCTGTTTCTCCCGTACGGATTTTAACCGCCTGTTTAAGATAGTAGGTAAAAATTTTACCGTCACCCGGGTTGCCCGTAAAGGCTGTTTTTCTGATTGCCTCAATTGTTTTTCTCTCCCATTCTTCGGAAGAAACAACAATTTCAAACTTGATTTTCGGCAAGACCTGAACATCAACCTTCTGTCCTCTTACATACTCCGACATACCTCGCTGAATTCCGCAGCCGACAACCTGATACGCTGTAATTCCGTTTACACCGATATCCGTGAGAGCCTTTTTGACATCTACAAACATTTCTTCACGAACAACGGCCTCTATTTTTATAAGCTGAATATCGTTATTGTTTTCCATACTTTAAAACCTCCGTTAGTTGTCAAGACCGTTAAATGACGGATAAGCAGATTCACCGTGCTGTGAAACATCAAGTCCCATAAGCTCATCTCTGAGGTCAACCCTGATTTTGCCTGTAAGAAGTCTTGTGATGCCGTAACAGATGAGTGTTCCGACAACCGCAATTACAATTGTGATGCCGATACCTGCCGCCTGAGCACCGAACTGTGCAAACTCACCGTACACAAGACCGTTACCTGCGCTGCTGTTGATTGCCGTGCATGAGAACACCCCTGTGAGAAGTCCGCCCCAGATACCGCCTGTACCGTGACAGCTGAATGCGTCAAGCGCATCGTCAAAGCCGAATTTTTTCTTGCCGTACGAAATCATAATATAGCAAACTGGGCTTGTTGTCAAACCGATAATAACTGCCGCCCACATCGGAACAAAGCCGGCACCGGGCGTGATACCTACAAGACCTGCAACCATACCCGTGCTTGCGCCGATAAGCGTAGGCTTTTTGTTCTTGATAACATCGCAGAGCATCCATGAGAGCATTGCGGCTGCGGCTGAAACACCCGTTGTCATAAATGCGTGAGCCGCAAGGCCGTCGGCGGCAAGTGCAGAACCCGCGTTAAAGCCGAACCAACCGAACATAAGGAGCGACGCACCGAGTACAACTGTCGGGATATTGTGAATTCTGTAAATTGAATGTTCATAATCGTGACGCTTGCCGAGGAGTATGCAAAGTACAAGTGCCGAAACACCCGAACTGATATGTACAACATCGCCGCCTGCAAAGTCGAGAGCACCGATACCGTCTGCACCTAAAAGTCCTCCCTGTCCCCACACCATGTGAGCGAGCGGATAATAAACGATAAGCGACCAGAAAATTGTGAAAACGAAAATTGACTTAAACTTCATTCTGCCTGCAACCGCACCAGTGATAAGAGCAGGGGTGATTACGGCAAACATCATCTGGAACGCAGAGAATACCATATTCGGAATTGACGCACCATCCGTGTAGCCCTCCGTGAGTGAAACACCCTCAAGACCGAGCCAACGGAAATCGCCGATAAAAGCATTTCCCGAAGGAGCGAACGAAAGCGAATAACCGAAAAGCACCCACATAACAATTCCGACACCGATAATAAAAATTGATGTCATCATTGTATTTACAACATTTTTCTTTCGTACAAGACCGCCGTAGAACATTGCAAGACCGGGAGTCATTACAAACACGAAAGCCGCACAAATCAGCACAAAGCCTATATTACCTGAATCCATTTTTAACCTCCGCATAAACCGTTTTTGCCGAAGCAAAAAAAATAAAGCTCACAATGTTTTTGTCCGATTTTGCAAGTTTTAAAAACTTTGTTGCAAAATCAGAAGAAACCAAAGTGAACTTCCTTGTCCTTTTTATATTCAGTTTTCCGAAAACCTCGTAAGACCTTTGCCTTACTGTCTTGAATTATAAAGCCTAATCAACCGATTGTCAATACTTTTTTGAATATTTTTTAAAGTTTTTTGCTGTTTTTTAAATTACAGTTTACAATAACAGGTCAAAAATCTAAGCTACGGCACAAATTTAATTTTTGCAAGTTTATTTAATTTTCTTGCAAATTATTTTTTTTGATTACAGCATATTCTTTGTAGCGTTTGTAGCGGCGAACCTTGTTCGCCGCTACATTAAATTGTGCAAACAGCTACTATACTACGCTCGGGCATAATATGTTTTTTATATTGCAAACCATCTTCCCGACCGCAATTTTCCATTTTCAATTTTCAATTTTTCATTTAATGAACCTATCTACACGAATCAGGTACGGCGGCTCGCCGTACTGGCGGATAATATCGTCCCTACAAAATAAAAACTACGGTCAACATAGCCCTGTCAACCGTAGTTAAAATCAAAATATTTTATTTTGCAAAATCGGATGCTCTGCTTTCACGGATAATATTAACCTTAATCTGTCCGGGATATTCAAGCTCTTCTTCGATTTTCTTACAGATATCTCTTGCAAGCGGAATCATACGCTCATCATTGACAATTTCAGGCTTAACCATAACTCTAACCTCACGGCCTGCCTGAATTGCAAAGGTACGCTCAACACCGTCAAAAGAAGATGCAACCTCTTCAAGCTTCTGGAGTCGCTTAATGTAGTTTTCAACATTTTCTCTTCTTGCACCCGGTCTTGCGGCTGAAATAGCGTCTGCCGCCTGTACAAGACAGGCAACAATTGTTCTCGCCTCAACATCACCGTGGTGAGCGTGAATAGCGTGAATAACAGCGTCGCTTTCCTTATACTTTTTGGCAAGATCGACACCAATCTGAATATGTGTTCCCTCAACCTCATGGTCAATGGATTTACCGATATCGTGCAAAAGACCCGCACGCTTAGCAATTGTAGGATCAAGACCAAGCTCGCTCGCCATCATACCTGCAATGTATGAAACTTCAAGAGAGTGATCAAGCACATTCTGACCGTAGCTTGTACGGTAACGAAGTCTGCCGAGAAGCTTGACAAGCTCCGGATGAATGTTATGAACACCTGCGTCAAGCACGGCTCTCTCACCTGTACGCTTGATTTCGGATTCAACCTCTCTTCTTGCCTTTTCAACCATCTCCTCAATTCTTGCGGGATGGATTCTGCCGTCTGCAATAAGCTTTTCAAGTGCAATTCTTGCAATTTCTCTTCTTACAGGCTCAAAGCATGAGAGCGTGATAGCCTCCGGCGTATCATCAATAATAAGATCAACACCCGTAAGAGTTTCGATAGCTCTGATGTTACGGCCTTCCCTACCGATGATTCTGCCCTTCATCTCGTCATTGGGCAGAGGAACAACCGAAATTGTTGCCTCTGAAACCTGCTCAGCTGCAAGTCGCTGAATTGCAAGCGAAATAATGTTTCTTGCCTTGTCGTCTGCTTCCTCTTTGAGCTGTTCGGTGTATTCCATAATCTTAACCGACTTCTCGTGAGCAAGCTCATTTTCAAGCTGTGAAAGCAAATAGCTTTTAGCCTGTTCTGCCGTGTAGCCCGAAATTTTTTCAAGCATTTCAAACTGGCTCTTTTTCAGAGTTTCAACTTCTTCGAGTTTTGCATCTGCATCACGAAGCTTTTTGTTGACCTTTTCTTCCTTGCGTTCCATATTGTCAAGCTTTTTGTCAAGAGTTTCTTCCTTTTGCTGGATTCTTCTCTCCTGACGCTGAACTTCCTTGCGTCGATCGGAAATTTCTTTCTCGCTCTCGTTTCTGAAACGATGAACCTCGTCTTTACCCTCAAGGACTACTTCTTTTTTCCTTGCTTCGGCTGTTTTGATTGCATCAGCCACAATCTTCTTTGCCTCCTCCTCAGCACTTCCGATTTCTTTCTCGGCAGTGTTTTTGCGGATGGCAATTCCAAGGAAAATACCTGCACCTGCGCCGATAACAACTGCGGCAACAATGCAGATAATACTTATCCACAATGGCAATCTGGACACCTCCTTAGTTTGATTTTTTAATATTTCACAGTTCCCAATCAATTAGACTTTAAAGGTGCCGTTAAAAAGATATTCAATTTTCATTTTTACTTTGTAAATATTTTTAATACATTATATATACATACGCAACCGCAAAACACCATACAGATTGCACAGAGCGTTTCAAAAGGCGAAACACCATAAAAATTATAAAAAATATCTATATATAACGGCTCTTTTAAAGAGTCTGATTAAAAAAGTCGCAAAAGTCAAAAACTGTACTTTTGCCAAAATCCGCATTAGCGGACGATATAATTTTATAATAAAATAACCAAATTGTCAAGAATAAGCACGGGAATTTTGCAGATAATTATTACGGAAATAAAAAAGATTACAGCTTTTTGACGGTTACAGCTTAAATTTGCCTTAAAAAAGCAAAATGTGACCGTGTTTTTTACCGTATTTGTAAAAAAGTCAAAAATTTTTCGTTAAATTTTTGTCAAGCTATTGAAGAAATGAAAAAAATGTAATATAATAGAGGCACCTTAGAATTTTAGGAGGAATTTTTTTATGTCAGTAAAAGTTGCAATTAACGGTTTCGGCCGTATCGGTCGTCTTGCTTTCAGACAGATGTTCGGTGCTGAGGGTTACGAAGTAGTAGCTATCAACGATCTTACAGATCCTGCTATGCTCGCAAACCTTCTCAAGTACGATACAGCACAGGGCGGCTACTGCGGTAAGATCGGTGAAAACCTTCACACTGTAGAAGCAGGCGAAGGCTCAATCATCGTTGACGGCAAAGAGATCACAATCTACGCTAAGCCAAACGCTGCTGAGCTTCCTTGGGGCGAACTCGGTGTTGATGTAGTTCTCGAGTGCACAGGTTTCTATACATCAAAGGCAAAGAGCCAGGCTCACATTGATGCCGGCGCTAAGAAGGTTGTTATTTCTGCTCCTGCAGGCAACGACCTTAAGACAATCGTTTACAGCGTAAACGAAAAGACTCTTACAGCTGACGATACAATCATTTCAGCTGCTTCATGTACAACAAACTGCCTCGCTCCTATGGCTGACACACTTAACAAGTATGCAGAAATCCAGAGCGGTATCATGTCAACAATCCACGCTTACACAGGCGATCAGATGATTCTTGACGGTCCTCACAGAAAGGGCGACAAGAGAAGAGCAAGAGCAGGTGCTGCTAACATCGTTCCTAACTCAACAGGTGCTGCAAAGGCTATCGGTCTTGTAATTCCTGAGCTCAACGGTAAGCTCATCGGTTCTGCACAGCGTGTTCCTGTTCCGACAGGTTCAACAACAATTCTTACAGCTGTTGTTAAGGGTTCTGATGTAACAGTTGAAGGTATCAACGCTGCTATGAAGGCTGCTGCTTCTGAGTCATTCGGTTACAACGAAGATCCGATCGTTTCTTCAGATGTAATCGGTATGAGATTCGGTTCACTCTTCGATGCTACACAGACAATGGTATCAAAGATTGCTGATGATCTTTATGAGGTTCAGGTTGTTTCTTGGTACGACAACGAGAACTCATACACAAGCCAGATGGTAAGAACAATTAAGTATTTCGCTGAGCTTGGCTAATCTGAATTTACAGATTATTCTTTGGGCTGTCCTTTTTGGACAGCCCTTTTTGTTTTCCTTTTCGGAAGATATTTATCATTATTTTTCTTTATTCGTAAAATTATGCTTTAAAATGTAACATTAAGTCGCAGTTTATAAAATATACACGAAAAATTAGTTTTAAATTTTTTGAATTTGCTTGAAATTGACATATATTTTTGGTATTATATAAGTGTGAACAAACAATCAAAAAAACAACAGATATTAAACAAGGAGCAATTCTTATGAATTACAGCTTTAACGAGGCAAGACCGGCTCTTGAAGTTTTTCACACCGGCGATTCAGTGCGTGCATATGATTTTTTGGGCGCACACCTCGTGAACCGTAATGACAAAAACGGAGTGGTGTTCCGTGTGTGGGCGCCAACCGCAAGGAGCGTTTCGGTTGCAGGCGATTTTAATAATTGGAACAACGAGGCAAACTATATGTATAACATCGGTTACGGTGTGTGGGAAGTGTTTGTCGAGGGTGTAAAAGAGTTTTGTACATACAAATACTGCATTGAAAGCGAATACGGCGATAGGCTTATGAAAGCAGATCCGTATGCTTTTCATGCTCAAACCCGCCCCGGTCAGGCCTCTGTTGTATATGATATAGAAAGCTATTCGTGGAATGACAGCGAATGGTTTAATAAACGCAAAGAAAACAACATTTCATCGTCACCGATGAATATTTATGAAATACATGCAGGCTCATGGAGAAAATATCCTGACGGCAACTTTTTTAACTATCAAAAGCTTGCCGATGAGCTTATCCCCTACCTAAAGGAGATGCACTACACCCATGTTCAGCTTATGCCGATTATGGAGCATCCCTATGACGGCAGCTGGGGTTTTCAGACAACCGGCTACTATGCACCGACTTCACGCTATGGCACACCGTCTGATTTTATGGCTTTTGTTGACAAGCTTCACGGTGAAGGCATTGGTGTGATTCTTGACTGGGTTCCGTCAAATTTTCCGACGGACGATTTCGGACTTGCAAGGTTTGACGGTTCACCTCTTTATGAAAGCAACGATCCAAAAACAAGCAAGCGTGACTCATGGGGAACCTGCCTTTTCAACTACGCAAGATTCGAGGTTACAAGTTTTCTTGTTTCATGCGCAATGTTCTGGCTCGACAAATATCATATTGACGGCTTGAGAATCGGCGCACTCTCCTCTATGCTCTACCTCGATTACGGTAAAACCGAGGGTGAATGGGAACCGAACAAATTTGGCGGAAAAGAAAATCTTGACGCTGTTGATTTTGTAAAAAGACTCAACACGGCTGTTCATATGTACCACCCCGATGTTATGATGTTTGCCGAGGAAAACACATCGTGGCCAAAGCTTACTCATAAAATAGAGGACGGCGGTCTTGGTTTCGACTTCAAGTGGAACATGGGCTGGATGAACGATATGCTGCACTATATGTCACTCAATTCGATGTGGCGGCCGTTCAATCATGACAGTCTTACTTTCAGCTTTTATTATGCTTTTTCAGAAAAATTTCTTCTGCCGATTTCACACGACGAGGTTTCTCACGGCAAAGGCTCACTCATAAAGCAGATGCCCGGAAAGTATGACGAGCAGTTTGCAGGCGTGAGAGCATTCATAACATATATGTACGCTCATCCGGGCAAGAAACTCGTGTTCATGGGAACTGAAATCGGACAGTTTGACGAGTGGAATCACGAAGAGGCAATTCAATGGGATTTGCTTGAATTTGAAAAGCATAAAAAGCTCAGAACATTTTTTAAGGAGCTCAACAAATTTTATCTTGACTGCAAGCCGCTCTACGAACTTGACACGGTCTGGAAAGGCTTTGACTGGATTCACCATGACGATTACACAAACAGTGTTATTGCATTCAAGCGCACCGACAAAAACGGTGATGAAATTGTTTCGGTATGTAATTTTCAGCCCATCAGGCGTGACGAATACTGCATCGGTGTTCCTAAATACGGTCTTTATGACGAGGTTTTCAACTCTGATGAAGAGCGTTTCGGCGGAAGCGGTGTTGTAAACGGTAATAATATCAAAACCGAGGTAATGAAAATTCACGGTTTTGATCAGGGACTTTCACTCACTCTCCCCCCTCTCAGCGTAATCTATCTGAGGTGTGCAAAAGAACTTGAACCCGATGAAGCTCAGAAAGAAAATTGATATTTTCAGTCACAAGACTGTAATTAATAAGTTTAATAAAGATAATAAAATAAATATCGGAGGTATTTTAAGATGTTTCCAAAAAAGGAAGTAGTGGCTATGCTGCTTGCCGGCGGTCAAGGCTCTCGTCTTGGCGTGCTTACCAAAAAGCTTGCAAAGCCTGCCGTACCGTTTGGCGGCAAATATCGTATTATTGATTTCCCGTTATCTAACTGTGTAAATTCAGGCATTGACGCTGTAGGTATTCTCACACAGTACCAGCCTCTTGTCCTTAACGAATACATAGGAAACGGACAGCCGTGGGATCTTGACAGTATGCACTCGGGTGTAAACTGTCTCAGCCCTTATCAGGCTGTTGACGGTGCAGACTGGTATTCAGGAACAGCCAATGCAATTTATCAGAATATCAACTACATTGAGCGTTATAATCCTGAATATGTGGTAATCCTTTCGGGTGACCATATCTACAAAATGGACTACAACAAGATGCTTGAATATCATAAGGAAAAGAATGCCGCTTGTACAATTGCAGTAATTGATGTTTCGCTTGAAGAAGCCTCAAGATTCGGTATTCTCAACACAAATGAGGACGGCTCAATCTACGAATTTGAAGAAAAGCCTGCTCATCCGAAAAGCACTAACGCTTCAATGGGCATCTATATTTTCAGCTGGAAGGAACTTAAAAAGTATCTTACGGAGGATGAATTCAAAGAGGGTTCAAGCCACGATTTCGGTAAGGATGTCCTCCCTGCCATGCTTGACGCAGGTGAGCGTATGTTTGCATATCCTTTTGAAGGCTATTGGAAGGATGTGGGAACAATCGACAGCCTTTGGGAGGCTAATATGGATCTTCTTGATCCAAAGGTTACTTTAGACCTCAAGGATATCTACTCAAGAAACCCGATGATGCCACCGCACTATGTTTCAAACGAGGCGTCAATCCAAAATTCACTCGTTGCCGACGGATGCAATGTTTACGGCAACCTTGAGTTCTCAATTCTCTTTGCAGGTGTTACAATCGGTAAAAATGCTACGATTAATTCTTCAATCATCATGCCCGGTGCGGTAATTGAGGACGGTGCCGAGGTTCAGTTTGCTATCATTGCCGAGAACACCGTTGTAGGCAAAAATGCAAAAGTCGGACAAAACCCCGAAGAAACGGAAAATATTGACGACTGGGGAATTACTGTTGTCGGTGCAAATACCGTTATCAAAGAAAACACCGTTATCAAAGCAAAAACCATGATAGACAGCGACACGGAGGTGGACGGCAATGAGAAGTAATAATGTACTCGGTTTCATCTTTGCGGCAACACTTGACGACAAAATCCCCGAGCTTGCATCTTCAAGAACAACTGCAAGCGTTCCGATCGGCGGAAAATACAGAATTATCGACTTTGACCTTTCAAATATGTCAAACTCAGGTATCAGCAATGTAGGCATAGTTGCAAAAAGCAACTTTCAGTCACTTATGGATCATGTGGGTTCGGGCAGTGCATATGACCTTTCAAAGAGAAGGAGCAATCTTTCAATTCTCCCACCATATGACGGCAAGGCTTTTTCAAGCTTTGTTGAAACAATCTACAATATGCACGGCTACATTGAGCATTGCCGTGAGGAGTATGTGCTTATTTCACAGGGCAATGTAATTACTAACATTGATTACACAGATGTTTTTGACTTCCACTCAAAGAAGAAGGCAGACATTACACTTATATATAAGAATCATGCAATTCCGCAGGGCTATGACAGACCGATTACACTTGATGCAGATAATGACGGCAAGGTAAATCAGATTTTTGTAAAGCCCGGTGTTGTTGACAAAGGGGTATTCAACCACGCATACGGCTCTATTCTCATCAAGAAAGACCTTCTTATGAGTGAAATCCGAAACGCCATCAGCGTTAATCAGCTTGATGTAAGGCGACTTATTCAAAGCAGTCTGGGCAAATACAGTATTTATGCTTATGAAAATAAGGGTTACTGTGCGGCAATCAGCTCAATCAACGATTACTTTGAGTTCAATATGGATCTTATGAAAAAAGAAGTAAGGGATGAGCTTTTCAATCCGCAAAGACCTATCTATACAAAGGTAAGAGATGACGCTCCGTCACGCTACGGACTTACAAGCAATGTGAAAAATTCAATCATTGCACAGGGTTGTGTTATCAACGGTGAGGTTGAGAACTGCGTTATTTCAAAGGGTGTTTATGTCGGCGAAGGCGCAAAGCTTTCTAACTGTATTGTAATGCAGGACACAAAAATAGGTTGCAATACCAACCTCAACTATGTTATCATAGATAAGGATGTTACCATCAAGGATGGTCGATCACTTATGGGATATGATTCGTACCCCATTTATATTGCTAAAAAATCTGTTGTATAAAGTTGTTTAAACAGGAGGTAATCTTACAATGAGAATTTTATACTGTGCTTCAGAGGCTAATCCTTTCTGCGGCAGCGGCGGACTTGCTGATGTAGCAGGAAGTCTTCCGCACACACTTTGCAGAAAAGGTCAGGATTGCAGAATTGTTGTTCCGCTTTACGGCACAATTCCGCAGGAACTTAAAAACTCCATGAACTTCATCACAAACTTTACAGTGCCGGTTGCATGGCGTCATCAGTATTGCGGTTTGTTCTGGGCAAGATGGAATGACTGTACATACTATTTTATTGATAACGAATATTATTTCAAGAGAGGCACTCTCTACGGTCATTATGACGACGCTGAAAGATTCTCTTTCTTCTCCCGTGCAATTCTTGAAATGCTTCCTTACATTGATTTCCATCCCGACATCATTCACTGCAATGACTGGCAGACAGCTCTTGTTCCTGTTTACTACTATCTGTTCTATTCACACAGACCATGGTACTATAACATTAAGAGCCTGTTCACTATTCACAACATCCAGTATCAGGGTGAATACGGCTGGGAAGTTAACACAGAGTGCGTCGGCATTCCCGCATCCGAAACAAAGATTCTTGAAATGAACGGCAAACTCAATATGATGAAGGGTGCTATCGAAACAGCAACTCGTGTTTCAACAGTTTCTCCAAGCTATGCGGCTGAAATTAAAGACCCGTGGTTCAGTTGGGGACTTCATGACGAACTCAATCTTCGTCATTACAAGCTTTGCGGTATCAAGAACGGTATTGACACAGAAAGCTACAATCCCGAAACAGACTATCAGCTTTATCGCAACTATTCAAAGGACGATATGAGCGGCAAGGGCGAATGTAAGCGTGCTTTGCAGGAGCGTTTGTGTCTTGAACAGCGCTGGGATGTTCCGCTGGTCGGTATGGTAACACGACTTGTTGCACACAAGGGACTTGACCTTGTAAGAATGGGCCTTGAGGAGCTTATGAACACAGAAAATATGCAGTTTGTAATTCTCGGTTCAGGTGACAAGGAGTACGAGGACTACTTCAACTATATGCAGGCTAAGTATCCGGGCAGACTTTGCTTCTGTCACGGCTTTGTTCCCGAACTTGCAAGAAAGATTTACTCAGGTGCAGATATTTTCCTTATGCCTTCTGCTCAGGAGCCTTGCGGTCTTGCACAGATGATTGCACTCCGTTACGGTACAATTCCTGTTGTTCGTGAGGTTGGCGGTCTTAAAGACTCTGTATTCGACAGTGCCGACAACTACGGTAATGGATTCACATTCAAAAACTATGAATGTGCAGATATGCAGCTTGCCGTAAGACGAGCATTGTGGGGCATTCAGGACGATCAGGGTTGGCATCAGCTTATGTGGCGTGCTATGATGAGCGACAACAGTTGGGATCGTTCGGCTCAGGACTACATCAATCTCTACAACGATACCCTCAAGTGGGCTTAATCCTGCAGTCAAATCTTATAACAAAAAATTCAGTCGGAAAGCAGATTTCAAATTTGCTTTCCGACTTTTATTTTATTTGAAATAGCAATCTCGTAGGGGCGGATATTATCCGCCAGCACGGCGAGCCGCCGTTCCCAATTCGAGCAGATAGTTTGATAGAAAAACAATTCCAATGCCCGAATTAGGTGAATTTATGTTTACAAAAAATTATTTTTCACAAAAACAAAAAAGGTTGGAAACTACTGCGGGGAGCAGTCGATTTCCAACCTTAAAGTTTTGCATTAGTTTTTCATCAGGTTCTCTTTATTGCGTGCGGAACACGAATTTTACCTGCAAGCTTACCAAGAGCAAACACAAGAATAATCTCGGGAATGCACTTAACGGCAACACTGATGAATCTTGCTGTAAGATAAACTGTGTACGGTGTTGAACCGCCGCCGTAGAGTGTGTAAAGCCAGAAAGCCGCAAGGAATGTTTCAACGCAGAGCATATTTGTAAACCATGCAAGAACAACTCTGAGCGGAGTTACATTGTTCTTATAAAGAAACATACCGTAGATAAAACCAGTAATAAAACCGTTGATTGTAAAGCCGGGGAAATATGCGCCTGTCGGGGCAATGATAAATGAAAGAATATCTCCCAAAGCGCCGACAATTGCGGCAGGAATCGGTCCGAACATTACACCTGTTACGGCAATCGGCAAAAACGCTGCGCTGAGCTTTACATTGTTTCCGAAAAACGGAAGTGTGCTGTTTGCGAAAAATCCGAGAACAATGCGGAGTGCAAGCAGCATTGCAATTGCCGCAAGAGCGTAGATGCTCTTCATTTCAAGCAAAGAGCTTTGAATTTTTTTGAGTTGTGACATATTTTTTACCTCCTGAATCTCTGTTGTTGCTTCAGGAAGAAAAAAGCGGACAGATTGCTCTGCCCGCTGAATTATATGTCCCAAAGTAACAGCGGGATGCGAAATCTGTACCGCAGGATAAACCTTTCGTTCTTGCGGCAACTCCCCGTCCGCAAAACACTTCACGCACAAATTTCTACTCTGTGATAGATGCCTTTCGACACCGTATGCTATTATACGCCTGAATTTGCTGTTTGTCAACCAAAAATTAATTTCTGGTTCACTGAACCGTTGCTTTTTTCTTCTTTGTAAGAAGGGCATCGAGGCTGTTGATAAGTCTTGAAAGCGGCTTGTAGATTATGAAAACAACTACCGAAATGATGAGTCCCTTAATGATGTTGAACGGACCTACGCAGTACAGGCAGAATGTAAATGTGCCGTCAATTGCAGGGAAAATTGCCTGTCCCATTTTGATAATTTCTGTAAGCGGCATAAATGACGAGTAGAGCGGAACAAGCACGAATGTGTTGAGAACCACACCGATTGCCGCCATTGCTACAGTACCCGTAAGCATTCCGACAATTGCACCGACTCTTGTTTTTTTGTACTTGTAGATGAAACCTGCCGGCAGGATAAACGAACAGCCGATGAGGAAGTTGGCAAGCTCCCCTACTCCGCCTGTGCTTGTGCCTTTGATAAGGAACTTAACAAGAATTTTTACAAATTCAATTACTACACCGGCAATCGGACCCATGCTGAATGTTCCGACAAGAACGGGAACTTCGGAAAAATCGAACTCATAGAATGACGGTGCGATGAATCCGAGAGGAAATTCAAAGAACATAAGAACTGCCGAAAGCGCCGCAAGCATTGCGGTTACGGCAAGCTTTGTTGTCTTTGCCGTGTTGTCTGAATTGATTGTTTTTGCTTTTGATTTTGTCATTACGACCACTCCTGAAAAATTATTTCGAGTTGTCGGGAAAAGAAAAATCCCGCTACAAATGTAACGGGATTGCGTACCAAAATAAAACAGACGAACCGCCTGTTCTGCCGCATCTTCTCGTATCCGGACTATGACCGTCGGTGTCTGAATTTCACAGACTCGGCAGGCTTTCACCTGTTAGTGGACTTTAACCACCGGTGGAGAATTTCACTCCGCCCCGAAGACAACTGTTGATTATATTATATGCCGATTTTCGGATTTGTCAATATCTCTTCAGCGTTTTGAGATATTTTTTCGTTTCATCGTCAATTCTGAAGCTTTCAACGCATTTCCGAATCATTTTATTAAAGGTTGCATTATCAAGTGAATTTGACTTTATGTACCGCATGGTCTGTTCTCTGCACTTTGCAAGTGCCGTTGCAACAAGCCATGCCCTTGCCATACTCACATAATAATGCGGATTTTTCGCATTGTCACAGCATCCAAGCACCGTGTCTATGTACTCGTCTTCAAGATAATAGTCGAGCATCAGCACAAGACCTGCACGAATTATCCACGGATTATCGCTTTTTGTGTATTCACAAACATGAGAAAAAAATTCTGATTTATACTTTTTTGTCTGCTTTAAATTTGCACAAAAGCCGTCGCAAACCGCCCAGCTGTCTATACGCTGTACAAAATCATCGCTGTACATCAAAAATTCTTCATAACTTTCGGTTTTGAGCAAACCGATTACAATACCTCGCATTGTTTTTTCTTCATAAGAATTATCGGTTGTCTGCTCTAAAAAACTGCGTCCGTTGCCCTTAGAAATTTCCTTGCCGAGCTTTCGCATAACAGGCATTCTTACTCCGATAAAAAAGCCCTTGTCATTGTCGGGAATCAATGAGGAATGAAAGATTCTGTACTTTTCATCGGCATATGAACGAAGTTCCTTTACAAAATCATCATAGTCATTTTTAGTCCAATTATCTCTTACAAGTTCCATAATACACCGTTATTTTTGTTCATTTTTTCTTTTGCTGTCGTAAATTTCACATGGTGAGTTCAGATCAAGATATGCAATATCGTGGTGTGGCACTCTGTCCTCAACCGGCGGAAGCTGCATATAATCACCGAAAACCATTCTGAGGTACTCGTCATAACCCGACATACACGGCATTTTTATGCCCTCAAATGTGACATAATCAACGCCCGAATAAATGTGTTTCGGATACTCAATTTTCATCCAATGAGGGCCTGAACAAAGCTCCGTTACACACTTGTTTTTATCAAGCCTGTACTTAATCATATGCTTTTCGGCAGTTCTCCAAATCTTTTCTCGGAGCTTTTTCCCTCTGAAAATTGAAAGCAAAGCCTTACTGCCTGCCCCCACAATTCCGCCGTGCTTTTCGGGAACAACCTGAGCCAAAAACAGCGAATAAAGCATTGTCCACACATACTGCATTTTGCGTGCAAAACGGCTGTCGGGACAAACATCAAGCGGAAAGACATCAAGCACAAGTCCGTGCGGAATATCAACCTCGGTCTGATTTGTCTTGACCATAGTGTAATTTGTGTCGGTTACGGTCATAAAAATATTGCCCGTGAACATATCGCTGTCGGTTTTGAGAAGTCGAAATCTTCCGTCTGCGCCCTGTTCATGCCAAAGCTTGTACAGCTTTTCGTAGTCCTCTCGTGGCAGCATAACATCAACATCATCATCCCACGGAACGAATCCGCCGTTTCTGAGCGCACCAATTAACGCACCGCCGATGAGATAGAATGTTAGATTGTTCTTTTCGCAAAAATCCCTGAAATACACGAGCATATCAAGCTGTTTAAGCTGTAATTCACGCAAAAGTTCGGGGGTAAGTTCTACTTTTTCAGTCATAAGTATCTCCGTAAATATCAAATACGGGCGGAGATTATCCGCCCAAAAAATTATTTGTATGAATGACCGGGAAGTGTGTTTTCCCTGATTTTTCTTTTTACCTTTTCAATGTGTTCTTTCGCACCGCTGTTTTTGATTTTCTTCCGCCATGACGGAATCTGAATCAAACCAACAATCGTACCTATTCCGTAGGCAACATGGAGCAACGGGAAAATGAACGGCAAAAACACAAACTGAGGCTGAACATTTTTCATTGTGCAACATCCGACAGCGTTTACAATATCAAACATTCCGTAGATTATCAAAAGAATGTACAAAAAAAGCGGAAGTCCGAGAAACGCAAGCACGGAACAGCCGAGAAGTGCCATTACAAAAAGAAACGGTGCAAAGTGAAAGTATGAAAGACAACCGGGACATTCCGAGAGTGTAAGTCCTATCCACCGTCCGTTTGAATACTTCTGCCTTATCATTCCGTGAAGGTCGTTTCGTGAATGCTGATACGAAATAATATCGGGGCAACAGCACATCTTGTAGCCCGCCATTCTAATGCGGTAGTGAAATTCATTATCCTCGGTTCTGCCGAGATTTTCGTTAAATCCGCCGACCTTGGCAATAACCTCTCTGCGGTAAGCCGCATGAAAAAGACTGTCAAGATATTCCTTTTGCGCAAGCGGCCGTCTGTACGAAGCAACCGAACTGCCGAACAGGGAATCCTCAGCCGCAAGCAAGGTAAGCTTCCAGCTTGAAACATTTGAAGTGATATTCGGTCTGCCGCCGCCTACAACATTTTCGCCCTGCTTTATGTTATAAACATTTCGTGAAACAAAGTTTCTAGGAATTCTTGCGTGAGCGTCAACTCTTATGATAACATCGCCCTTTGCAGTCATCAGAGCGGCATTCCATGAGGTTGCCTGATTACGCTTTACGCATTGAACAACGGACACATTCCAAAAGCCGTAGTCGGTATCACGGAACTTTTCCATTTTCTCTTTAGTATCATCGGTTGACATACTGTCAACAAATACCACCTCAATTTTATCATGCGGATAGTCCTGAAGTGCAATATCCCTGAAAAGTCCGCTCAAAGCATTCGATTCGTTATAGGCTATCATACAAAGTGAAACTAACATATAATATCTCTGCTCCCTTCAAGCTCGAACAACCATTTTGCAGACATTGCAGAGGTTGTCAGAAAATAAGGTACGGCATAAAATGCCGGAACAACAAAAAAGCACAAAGCCGCCCAGCCGATAAAACCGATAAACAGCTTTATTGTGGAGACGAAGTTCTTTATTGAAAAAGCCATCATTCTCGGAAGATAAACTCCGAGCGGCAGATGTTCGTTAAAACCGTAAGCCAAAAATGTATAATGAACAAAAATAATGTAACACACCACAACAACCGCAGTGCTGACGATAAACGCCAAAACAAGCAATACAGCCACAACCGCCGTGAGTGAGGGTGAATTGTCAATTATTTTATCCGAAACCGCACTAAGATAATTGAACACATTGAGCAGACCGCTTATGATAAAAAACAAGCCGACTGAAATTACATCAAGAATAACAGACTTAAAAAATAATTTCGGCTTTTTATAATAGTAAAAAACATCAAGAGGACTGCACTCTCTGCCCCTGACTACATTACACACACTTCTGTAAACTCCGTTTATGAGCGGCAGACACACAACAACAAAAGCAAAAAATACAAGCCCAAAAATCATTGTAAGCATCTGCTGAGTCTGATTCGGATTTTTTACATCATAAAGTCCTGCCACAGACATTGCAAGGCTGAACGCAAACAGCCCTGTCAAAAATGCAAGCGCAGCGACCATTATCTCTGAGATAATTACCGACCGATTCCCCTCAAGAACCTTTTTTGCCTGTTTTCTAACAGTTTTTTCCGTATTCATTAGCATTCCCTTTTCATCTGAATTTGTTCATAACGAAACGCATTATTCTCCGTCAGTAAACATTCTGTACATTGCCTCAAGGCAAATCTGAGCGTGTTTAAAAAAGTTCTCCTTATCCATACTTTCGTCTGCATTGTGCATACGAACATCGTCATTTTTGAATGCAGGACCGAATGCAACACCGTTACCTCCGAGCATTCTTGCGTATGTTCCGCCGCCTGTTGAATAAAGCTCAGCCTTTTCACCTGTTACGCTTTCATAAGCGTCAGAGAGAAGCTTTACAAGCTTGCTGTCCTTATCGGCATAAAGCGGTTCTTCGTGATTGAGAACAGTAACCTTGAGGTCGCTGATTTTTGCAACCTTTTTGAACTGTTTGAGAACTCTGTTTCCGCTCACGGTAACGGGATAACGGATATCAAACACAGCCTTTGCGGTCTGTCCCTCAATATTCACGCTGCTGAGGTTTACGGTGAGCGAGCCCGAAACAGCATCGCTCATTTTAAGACCGAGTGATCTGCCGTTTGTTTCCTTGTTAATTGCGTAGTCAATAAATGAACAGATTGAACCTGTTTCCTTTGTTGTGTAAACATTTGAGATAAGGTCAACAAGTGCCGCTGCGGCATTGTAGCCCTTGTCCGGTTCACACGCATGAGCCGCTTTGCCACGGCTGATTATCATAAGACCGTCAATAGTGTAATTAAATTCAAAATCACCGTCACTTGCGTCTGCAAGGCGCATGAGAGTCTGCTCGTCATAGTCTGATGAATCAAGCATTACATACGCTCTGTCGGGAACTGCATTAACTGCTCTGCCTGCATGGAACTGGCTGAGTGTTGTTGCATTATTTAAAAGTGTGCTGACTTCAAGCTGAAGAATACCCTTTTCGGCAAAGCAGATGCCGTAGTCGCTGTCGGGAGTGAATGCCATGTCGGGAAGTTGATTTTTCTTGAAATAATTTTCCATATCCTCCATACCCGTTTCTTCACCCGTGCCGTAAATAGCACGCAGAGTGTTCACGCCCTTTACACCGCTGTCCTTGATTGCTTTCAAACAATAGAGAGTAACAAGAGCCGCACCCTTGTCGTCTGCAATTCCTCTGCCGTAAAGTCTGCCGTCCTTTTCGGTAAGCGCATACGGCGGAACGCTCCAGCTGTTTCCCGCAGGAACAACATCAAGGTGAGTAAGCACACCGCAAAGCTTTCCGCTGTCGCCAAGGGTTATATGACCGCTCTTGTCGGTTGTTCTCTCCCCTGTCAGTCCGAAATCTTCTGCTCTTTTAAGAATAAAATTCAAGGCATTATCACACTCGTCATTCTTTTCACCGTCAACCGATTCAAAAGAAAGAAGTGTGTTAAGATCCTTTAAAAGTTCGTCTTTAAAGTCAAGTATTTTTTTTCCAAACATAATAAATACCTCCGTACTTAAATGCTGATTGTATCTTTATCAGTTCTTATTTTTTCTTTTTTTAACTGTTTTAACGGTCACAATAACCGCACAGTAGATTAAAAATGCTCCGAATGCGCAAAGGCTGATTTTGACACCTGTTGAAAATCCGGGTGTTTCGTAGGTGAACACAATGTCACACTTTTCCCCCTTTGGAATCTTAACAGCCATAAAGCCGTAGTCAACCTTTTCAACATCTGCCGCCTTGCCGTTTACGGTTGCGGTAAAACCATCGCTGTAAGGAACGCTGAAAAACAACAGGTTATCGTCACCCTTTTTATTATTGTAAACAGCCTTAAAGCCGTTATCTGTATATTCAAATGAAGTACAACTGTTCAAGGCTCTGAGATTACAAACCTTTTTGTAGTCTGAATTACTGTAATCAAACTTTTCCGTAATGCTGTCGTAATCCTCCGGATGTTTGCCGTACAAAAGCTTGTACTTTTCATCGCTGTAGCCCGTAATATCGGAATACTTCTTCATAAGGTCACGGGGAAGAACCATTGCGTAGAGCAAAGCCTCGGACTTGTGTGCGTTCGTCACAAGGTCAAATTCTTCTTCGGCAATGAACTTATCAAAGGTGTATCCCATAGGAATGTAGTATTCGTTGCGGTAAATATCAAAACGGTTCTGCGTTCTGAGATATTTCCAACCAGGCATTCTTGTGTTGCCGTTTTCGTCAACGAATGAATTCAGACTTCCCGATTTTCCGTCGCCACGGTAATCAAAAAGATACTTACAGCTCAGAAACGGGCGAAGTCCGTATACATCAAGGTCAGGTCTTGACGCAACATCCCTTGTAATTCCGAGTGCATCGTAAAACTGCATTATAGATGTTGAAACAGAACTCTGAAAGCAGTTAATGCTCTGAATCTGCCAGAACATTGCCGTGTTGTCAACACATTCGTAAAAATCACTGCGAACATTGTCAATATCGGCAATTGTGATACCGTCACGCCTGTTTATGATATCTTCTTTGATGGTATTTGTACTGCTGCTTGAGAAATAGCCTGTGGCGATTATAAAATATGAGGTGAAAAGCGAAACGCTCAGGATACCAACAGTGAGCATAACCGTAAATCTCTTTTTGTTTCGTCTGAATTTTTTGATTATGAGAACGAACGCAAGCAGACTTAACAAAGCCATAAGAACATAGAGCCAATAGCGTTCAAATGTTGCCTGAGTGCCGATAACCGTATTTTGAATATCGCCGCTCTCCTCATCCGTATAGCTCACAGGCATAAGACCTATCAGCAGAGTTGCGCCTACCGTAATTCCCGCCGACCAACGAATCGCCCTGTTCCAATCGGTTTTTCTGTTTTCAAACGCCTTGATTGTTGCAAGAACAAGCATAAGCACGCCCATATAGAACCATCTTGCGTAGTAAATTGAGCTGTTCATAAGCTGGAACATACTGTTCAAAACAGGCACACACGCAAACACAGCAAGCACGGCAAGAAGCTTTTTGAGCCAGCTTTTTCGGCAAACCTGAAAATATGCGATAACTCCCGTCATTCCGACAAGCGGCAACCATGCCGCAACAGACGCCCATCTGCAATTTGAGCCGGGTGTGAACACAGGAAACGCAGGCATATCTGCGGGGAAAAACAGGCTTAAAATTATCAGCCAGTATTTTTGCGGTTGACTGTAGACAAGCGAATCCCAGCCGTTCGGAAGCTCGGCAAGCCTTGGGTTTCCCATTAAGCCGAGCACTGACGGCAGCAGTATGAATGCCGTTGCAAGGAATCCTATGATAACCTCAAGCGCAAGCAAGAGAAAATTTTTAACTTTAAATTTGTAGGTTTTGGTAAGCGTAATCATAAGAAAATAGATAATTACGAACAGAACCTGTCCCACAAAGAAGTAGTAGTTCACAACACATGCGGAGAATACCGCAAGTGCGAACACTATTCTTTTTCCGTCATAGATGAATGCGTCAAGTGCCGCAAGCAACAGCGGAAACATTATCATCGGTTCATGAAAGTGGAAAAAGAACACATTGTAGATTGAAAATCCCGAAAATGCATACAGCAATCCGCCGACAAGAGCAAAATTCCTGTCAGCCACATATCTTTTCAGATAGAGATATGCGGAAAGTGATGCACAGCCGAATTTTAAAATCAGCAACGGTCCGATAAGATACGGTACAGCCTCACTCGGGAACGGAATTGTCAGCCAAAAGAACGGACTGCCGAGAAGATAAAAGCTGAAGCTTGAAAGCATATCCGTTCCGAGGTCAACATTGTGCATCCAACCCGTATCACCGTTTCTTACAGCGTCATGCACAAGCTGATAAAACGGAATTTCCTGAACATTGAAATCACCGTAATAATAGAAAACACCGCCACCCATTATGATAAACGGTAGAAAAAGTGCTGTTGCAGTTATAATTGATATAAGAAACACACGCAAACCAAATAGTTTTTGTGTTGGATATTTTTGCAAAATTCTGCTCGGCATAAAACCCTCCACGGAGCAAAAAGTCTGAAAAAATCTTTTTTTCGATAATTTCTTTACTTTTAAATTATGAATAGTATAATCAGTAATATAAATGTCCTTCATCGTCATTTATTCAAAAGGCACCTACATAATAGATTCAATTCGGAGCAACGCTCTGCTTTGCTTGCAGAGAACAGAGGACACTCGCATTCAGATTACATTATAACATAATGCGATACAAATTGCACTAATTTTTAGCAAAAAACAGGAGAAACTACCTATGAATATTTCACATTTTTACGCAATGCTTTCAAGAATGAGGTATATCAACCGTTGGGGACTTATGAACAACACACGCTGTGAAAACCTCAGTGAACACAGTCTTGATGTTGCAATCATTGCACATTGCCTTGTTTTGATTCACAACAAGCGTTTCGGCGGTAATCTCAATGCCGAAAGAGCCGCATTGCTCGCACTCTTTCACGATGCAACCGAAATCATAACAGGCGATATGCCGACTCCCGTAAAATACTTCAATCCCGAAATCAAAAATGCCTACAAGGAGATTGAAGCAACGGCAGGCAACAGGCTTGTGTCGATGCTTCCGGATGATTTTAAGGACGATATGGATAAAATCATCAAAATGAACGGTGCAGGTGACGATGAACTTAAAAAATTTGTAAAAGCGGCGGACAAGTTTTCTGCGCTCATAAAATGTATTGAAGAAATAAAAATGGGCAACAGCGAGTTTTCAAAGGCAAAAGAGGCAACCGAAAAATCAATTCACAATATGAATATGCCCGAAAACGAGGTGTTTGAAAAAGAGTTCCTTCCGTCCTTCTATTTGTCACTTGACGAACAGGATTGACAGTTATCGACAAAAAAATCAATATTTTCAGTCAGATTTTTCGCTAAAACTTTACGAAAAGACAGATTTTAATTCTAATTTAGCATTAAAATAAATTCTCATATGGTATAATAGACTATACTTATGTATTGTGTGCTTTTTACCCGATTGGAGGAGTAATATGCCAAATTACGAAAAAAACAGTCAGAAAAGCAATTTTGTTGACATAAGCTCAAATAAGCAGGTCAAAAAATTATATAATAAAAAAGGCAGACTCAAAAGGATTCTCTGCCTTGTGTTTTCGATAATTTTCCTGTTGGGCGGCGGCGGAATGCTCTACTACTATTCATTTCTTGACACTCTCAACTTCAAAGAGCTTGATGACACAAACAACAACACAGCAGCAACCAACTCATCGGTTGCCCCGCTTGAGAGTGATGCAACAAACCTTTCGCTTTCAGAAGGAGAGCTTCTGCAGAACTCCAAAGAGCTTAATGTTATGCTTTTTGGTGAAGACAATTCAAACGGCGATAAACACGGCAGAAGTGATACAATGATCATGATGACCATTGATAACAATCACAAAAAGCTTAAACTGACATCATTCCAGCGTGACACATATGTTTATATCCCCGGTTACGGATATGACAAGCTCAACGCATCTTATAACTACGGCGGAGCAAAGCTTTCAATTCAGACAATTGAGGCAAACTTCGGCATCAAGGTTGACCGTTATGCGGTTGTTGACTTTGACAGCTTTAAGAAGATTATCGACACCCTCGGCGGTATTGATATGGAAGTTACTCAGGACGAAATTGACTACATCAACTATCAGATGTACAAGAACAATCAGGCTGACACAAGAACAACTATCACAGACGCACCCGGTACTGTTCATCTCAACGGTCAGGAGGCTCTTTGGTATGCTCGAAACAGAGGCCTTACAAAGGGCGAGGACGGCAACGAAATCGGTCTTGACGGTGACGACTGGGACAGAACCTCAAGACAGAGAAAGCTTCTTGAAACTCTGTTCACAAGTATGAAAAGCGCAGACCTCGGTCAGATTGTTTCAATTGTAAGCTCTGTCGGTCCTCTTGTAACAACAAACCTCAAGAAGGACGAAATCACAGCACTTGTTTCTCACGCTCTCACATATCTTTCCTATGATGTAGAGCAGTATTATGTTCCTGAAGAAGGTCTTTGGTACTACGATGATAAAACAGAAACATGGAACGGTACAATCACATCAACAATCAAGATTTCAGACCTTGAAGAACAGAGAAAGAAGTTTGCAAGCTTCGTTTTTGAAGATTTGTTCACAGGCGGCACTTCTTCAAAAGAAACAACCTCCGCATCAAATTAAATATTGAACAAAATGCAGACAGCCCATTATCGGCTGTCTGTTTTGCTGTGTGCCACAGCTTTCAATTCGTGAAGACAGGTTAATTAAATGAAAAATTGAAAATGGAAAATGGAAAATTGCGGTCGAGAAGATAGTTTGTTTAAATACAAAACATATTATGCCCGAGCGTAGCATTTGCAGTTTTTTCTACAAACCGAGCCGTAGGGGCGGATATTATCCGCCCGCCCTGATGAATTTTTTTGTTCAATAAATATGTTTTGATGTGATGAAAATAATGTATTGCGTTCAAATTTGAATACACGGTTTTCAATATATCAACACACATATATACGAACATAGTATTCCATCAAATCGGGCGAACACGGTTCGCCGCTACAATACAACAACCGCATTGCACATAAAACAAAAATGCATCAGAACCTTACTTGGAATCTGATGCATTTTATTTGTTTGATTATTATTCTATTTTCGTATAATAAATACTCAAAAACAGCTGATAAAATTCTGCCTCGCTGACATTGAATTCTGCGTACTTTGAACCCATTGTAACCTGACCGGGGACTGAAACCATATCAATTCCGTTCATACCGCCAAGCACAGCCTGCTGAGCAAGATATGACACCTTTGACGGGTTAAGATTCGTACATGAATACGGAGCAGACGCATTGAACAAGTCGATTGGCGTGGTTAAATCTTCCTTTGTCTGCTGAAGAACCGTATTCATAAAAGACTGAATGTAAACCTTCTGTCTTTGCATACGCATATTGTTTGAATCGGTCTTGCTTGTATCACGAGTTCTGACAAAGCTTTCAGCCTGCTGTCCGACAAGGTGATAGCTTTCTCCCTCAACAAACTCCCCGATTGTTTCGGGTGACACAACATCAACACCGCCGACGCTGTCATTGAGAGCGGAAATACCGTCAAGGTCAAGCGAAAAGTATGTATTAATCGGAATGTTATAGAACAGCCTCTGAACTGAATTTACCGTATTTTCACAGCTTGATTCCTTACCGTCACCGTATGAATACGAAAGACAAATCTGCTGTTTTTCCGTGCCTGCATACGCACCGCCTGCTGAATACATTGTGACATCAACCATCGAATCTCTCGAAATGTTGAAGAGCGTTATTTTACCGTTTGAAGTGTCGATTGACACAAGCATAAGCACATCCGCCTGACCGCCGCTCGCCTTGACTTTGCTGTTATTATTTTCGTCAAGGTTGCGCTTGTCAACACCGATACATAAAACATTCGTCACCTTTTCGTTGAACTGATATGTTTCACCGTTATATACGACATACCTACCGTTTTCCTCGGTTTCAATGCCCTGTGGGGCGGTAACATGAATATCAGTATTAAACAGCTCGTTTCCGCCCTGATAAATCAAATACGCAACCGTGCCTACGGTGAGTATAATTAAACCAAGTAATGTACAGCCGATTGACAAAAGCACCTTTTTCCAGGTTTTCATCTTTCGATGCTTTGAATGGTGATGATGCGACTTTGATCTATGCTTTTTGTAGTGATTTGTGGTGTTACTCTTCACGACAATGCTGTCGGAATCAACACCGTACACATCTGTATATACTTTTTTCTTTTTCTTTATTAACTTGCTGTCCTTGAAAATATAACCTTCTATATCCAATCTTGAAGGATCGCTTACATGCTCCTTGCTGTTCTTTTCTCTTTTCGATTCAAGAATTTCCGGCGTATTCGGATCAAGCTTGTTTTCTATATTTTCAGTTGTTGCCTCAGCCGAACTTTCATTTTGTCGGTTCATCTTTCTTCAGCACTCCCTGCACAAGATATCTTCCGTCACCGCTGTTTAAACATGTGCTTAAAACAAGAATTTTATCATCGGTAGTAAGCTCCGTATTTCTCTTGTTCACAGAAACAGAATGTGGATTTTTAATCATATCGAGATAATCCGAAAATACATTGTCATCGGAAAAATCAAACGAATTCATAATGTGTCGGTTATCATATTCAAAAGCTGACACAATTTCGTATGTAAGCTTTCTGTCGGGAGTGTAAACATAGATGTACCTGTTCTTGATAAAGAAATCGGCATCATAAAAGCGATGGAGCGTTGCAAACATTGAGCCGTTTGCCATATTATGACCGTAAAGCACAGTCACTCTGTCGGAATAATCACGCTTGTTGCACATCTGCGAATAGATACTGCCCGAAAAACTGTAATTCTTATAAATATCGTGGTCAAGATATAAGTTATCGTCAAGATGACTTTGCAAAACAGGATAATTTACATTTGTATTCGGAATGTAAATCCACGAATAAATGTCGCTGTTCTGCTGTTGAAGCGACTTGAAATCAATCGGATTTTCGACCTTTTTCACATTGATTGACGGTGAAGTCACTTCTGTTGCAGATTCTGTTGCAGAGGTTGTACCGTTTTCAATGCCTGACGCATACGAGCCTGCGATGTTATCAAGACTTTTTCGTTCGTTATTTTCATTTAAGTTTTTAACGACTATGTACGCAAGTGTGCCGATAATTGCAACCACAAGCAAAATAATCAAAGCTATAAGAAATTTGTTTCTTTTTCTGCTCATATCAAAAACTCCCAATTGGTTATATTGTATCATTTTTGTGTCAGTATGTCAATTAATCATTACTTGTTAGTAAAATTTTATTACAATTTACAAACTTCTGCATCTGCAATACAAAACCTGATTATTCAAACATCTAATGAATAAAAAAGAGACTTCCTTATGAGAAGTCTCTTGATTTTTAGTTAAGGTTGGATTATTTGCTCTTTACAAGCTTAAATACAGCCGCACCGCAAGCCGCAAGAGAAAGAACTAAAATTGCATACGGTACAACATCGCTTGCGCCTGTCTTTGGTGAAGTTGTTGAATCATCTTTCTTTGCCGTAGCTGTAGCAACAGGACCTGTTGTGCCGCCGCTGCTTGCCTTACGGTAATAAGGAGTACAAACAAGGTCACCTGAAATAATAATATTCATATTAGCATCTGTATACTTGCTGTCGGTTCTGAAAGGACCGCCCGAAATTTCCCAGTGATCAAAAACATAACCGTCATAAGGAATCGGCTCAATGTAAACATGCTGTTCGCCGTTTTCGTCAATACCTGTTGTGAACTTATAATCACCGTCACCGCCCTCTGTCGGAATAACTTCAACCTTATATTTGAATGTACTCGGCTGAGGACTTGCGGCAGCAAATACGGGAACTGCCGACAATAACATCATCATAACTGCAAATAACACAGCAATTGTCTTTTTCATCACATCATCCTCCTAATTTAACCCATTCTAACTTTGGAATATGATACTATTCAAAATTTATACTTAATTATAGCACATATTCATTTATGTGTAAAGTCTAAAGGAACAAAAATATTTTTTTAAATACAACCAAAAATATGGGCTGTTTCTTGTTAAAAACGCAAAAAATACAGCTTTTTTACACCGAAAGCTATTGCATATAAACTGCTGAAAATGTATAATAAGGGGAGTAATTTTAATTACCTTGAAAGGAAAGCTATTATGAATATTTCATCAATACAAGAACAGATTCTCAAGCTGAAAAAGGAAAAGGATGTCTGTATTCTTGCCCACAGCTATCAGGCGCATGAAATTCTTGAAATTGCAGATTACACAGGCGACAGCTACAAGCTGAGTGTTGACGCAAGCAAAGCCGAAAACAAGAACATTCTTATGTGCGGTGTAAGATTTATGGCTGAAACCTGCAAAATTCTTTCACCTGAAAAAACTGTTTACCTTGCACAGCCTGTTGCCGGCTGCAGTATGGCAGACCAGATGGACAAACAGCTTATTTCTCAGGTTAAGAAAATGTATCCCGATTACACAGTTGTTGCATACATCAATACTACGGCAGAACTCAAAACAATTTGCGATGTATGCGTAACAAGCTCATCGGCTGTTAAAATCGTAAACAATCTTGACAATAAGAACATTCTCTTTATCCCTGACTGCAACCTCGGAGACTATGTTGCAAAGCAGTGTCCCGACAAGAACATCAAGCTTCTCAACGGAGGTTGTCCGATTCATGCCTGCGTAAATGTTGAGGATGTTAAGAAGGCTAAGGAGCTTCATCCGAACGCACTCGTTCTTGTTCATCCCGAATGCACTCCCGAAGTTGTTGCTATGGCTGATTATGTCGGCTCAACATCGGGCATAATGAATTATGCAAAGAAATCCGATGCAAAGGAATTCATTATCGGTACAGAAATCAGCATTGCCGAACATTTGCAGTATGAATGTCCCGATAAGAATTTCTACGGTCTTACATTAAAGCTCATCTGCCCGAATATGAAATCAACAACACTTGTTGATGTTTACAACTGCCTTAACGGCAACGGCGGAGAGGAAATCAAGCTTGACGATCAGACTATCACAGACGCAAGAAAGTGCATTGACGAAATGATCAGACTCGGCTGATAAATTACTTATGAACGCAAATCTGTTCGGGAGGAATAAATGACTAACAAAGCATTGATTGCAATGAGCGGAGGAGTTGACAGCTCGGTTGCCGCATTTCTTACCAAGGATATGGGATATGACGCAACGGGCATTACCCTCAAGCTCTTTGATAACGAAGATATCGGTGAAAAGCGAGAAAAAACCTGTTGTTCTCTTGATGACATTGATGATGCAAGGAGAGTTTGCCTCAAGCTCGGCATTCCCTACTATGTCTATAACTTCAAGGACAGCTTTAAGGAAAATGTAATCGACCGCTTTATCAGAGCCTATGAAAACGGTACAACACCGAATCCCTGCATTGACTGCAACCGCTTTATCAAATTTGAAAAGCTCATTCGCCGTGCAGAAGAGCTTGACTTTGACTGCGTTGTCACGGGGCATTACTCAACAATTGAGTATGACAAGGGTGCAGACCGCTATTTGCTGAAAAAATCGGTTGACAGCACAAAAGACCAAAGCTATGTGCTGTACTGTCTTACACAAAGACAGCTTGCAAAAACACTTCTTCCGCTTGGCACATATACAAAGGAAAAGGTGCGTGAAATTGCAAATGAGCTTGGTTTGATAAACGCACGAAAACACGACAGTCAGGACATTTGCTTTGTTCCCGACGGGGACTATGCAAAATTCATTGAACAGTACACGGGCAGAACTTATCCTAACGGTAATTTTGTTGATACCAAAGGTCATGTTCTCGGTGAACACAAGGGAATTATCCGTTACACCGTAGGTCAGCGAAAAGGTCTTGGACTTGCACTCCCCCACCCTATGTATGTTAAGGAAAAGAATCTTGACACCAACGAGGTTATTCTCTGCGATAACAACGAGCTTTTCTCAAAGGAGCTTTATGCAACGGACATAAACCTCATCACCTGTGACAAAATCGACAAGCCGATTAAAGTCAAGGCGAGAGTTCGTTACAGCCAGCCCGAAAAGGACGCAATCGTTGAACAGATTGACGATAACACCCTGCACATTGTCTTTGACGAACCACAAAGAGCAATCTCAAAAGGTCAGGCAGCAGTCCTCTATGACGGTGAATATGTAGTTGGCGGCGGAACGATTATATAAAGTTTTATAATTATGATGATTTAAGAGAGCGTGATTTCACGCTCTCTTTTTAGATTGACAGCATTGCGATTATATTTCAGGCAGGAAAACACGGTTTGCCGCTACAGTAAAACAATATATTTGCGACATTTATATACTTAAATATATCATATAATTTGTACGATTACCCACGGGATAACACGGTTCTCCCGTACAGATTACACACTATTTTCATCTCCTCAAAACATTTTATTAAACAAAAAATTTCATCAAGGCGGGCGTCCGATGAACGCCCCTACTTCAAACATAAAAAGTCGGCAAGACAGTTTAATTTGCGTACTGTCTTGCCGACTTATATTTTTACTTATTTACACTTCTTCAAAAAATGATTACCATGTGCCGACATAAGCATGACCCTTTGAATCATACTGCGACTCTGTATAATAATTGAGCGAAGTGCCGTCAAAACCGATATCAATGGTCTGACTCGAACCGTTTGTGAAAATAATGTAATCAACAGTGTTCGGAACTTCAACCGAGTAAACCTTCTGACCATAGTCATTTGTGTTGAGATATGTCATTGCAACGCCCGGCCATGATTTTGTAGATATACCGTCTTCAGCCCATGAGTAGCAGTAGAGTGTACCACCCCAGTTAAGTGAATCCGCAAACTTAACTGTATAGGTTGATGACGGAGTGGTTGTAGGCTCTGTAACAGGAGCTGTTGTTGCAGGAACGGTTGTCGGAGCAACTGTCGGCTCTTCTGTTGCCGGCTCGGTAACAGGGGCGGTTGTCGGAGTAACTTCCGACTCATAGTAAGTGCCGACATTTCCGTGACCGTCAAGCTTTGCGACATACATCTGAATGTATGTTGCATCTTTAACGCTTACGATATCATCCTCGCCGTCAGCGTCACATCTTGCGGCCGCGATAAGAGCCTTATCTGAGAGTGTTATGAGCTTCACAATGTACTTCTGAACCGCTGTTGCGTCAAGTACATTAATCGCACCGTTGAGATTAACATCACCGATAAGGATTTTTTCCGTCGGCTGTGTAACGGGGGCTGTGGTAGGAGTTACCGTTGAAGGAGCAGTTGAAGGACGCTCCGATGATGTGTAAAGATAAACAACATTGATAATACCCGATGAAAGGTTGCCTGACGCATTTACGGGAGCAATAACATCTGTTCTGCCCGGAAGCGGAGAAGTTTTGTATGTATCGTCTGAAGAAACCTTTGACTGAATTAAAAATTCATCATCGGCAATCTTTTCACCTGTTGCGGCATCAATGTGACTTGTAATAACCTTGCTGCTAAAGCTGAGTTTCTTATTCTGAACCCATGCCTCGCCCGAAACAAGGTAACCTGTCTCGTTTGCACCCGGCTCCTGCTGTGAGTTTGTGTGGAACATTACATATGAGCTTGATGCAGGAATTGTGCATTTGAGCCATCCGTTGCCCTCACTTGTCATAACAGTTGCGTTGTTCCACTTGCCGTTAGGCTCTTCGCCGCCGTCTGTGTAAGCATAGCAACGAACATTTGACCAGTTGTTTGAGTTATAGTAGTGAACAACCGAACTTGTGCTGTCAAGTGCCTTATAAACAAAGTTAATGGTTGTGTTCGTACCGTTAAATGTACCTGTCGTGTTGGCAGGATACTTGTCTGTGTCGAGCTGATAGCCCTGAATTGATGTGAACGGAACGCTGTAGCTGTCGCCTTCACGATACTTTGTTGAAACGGTATCCTTGATTGACTCACCGTTTTCGTCAACATAATTTACCGTAACATAGCCTGAACGAATACCGCTGGAGCTGTAAACATAAGTTACATTGTAGTTCTTTCCGCCTGTAACAGTACCCGAAGTTACACCCTGAGTATCCTTAAGAGTATAGTCATAAAGGATGGTTGTGTCGGGGTAAGTACGGTATGTTGTACCGTCTGCATATTTTGCTGTTGATGTCTTTAGAACATTTCCTCTGTCATCAATATGTTTGATTGTTACAGTACCGAATGTTTTTTCACTAACCTTGAGGTTGTCGAATGTTGAACTCTGAACAAGCACACAGGCGCTGTTTGCGGGAACTGTATATGTGTTGCCCGAAACTGTGCCAAGACTTTTAAGACCTGCCGTCGTACCGTCTGCAACTACTGTCCAGCCGCTGCCGTCAAGTGTAATCGGCCAATCATTTGTTGAACTTGCGTTTACAAGAACACAAACCTTGCCCCACTCATTTGACTTGTTGTTTGAATATGTGTAAGCAACAACATCGCCGTATTTTGACTGGAATGAAGGAGTGTTGAAGGTTGAACTCTTCATCGGAGAATAGTTTTCTCTGATTTCAAGAAGTCCCTTGTAATAAGCGGCAACATCCGAGTAGGTCTTTACTCTTGACCAATCAATCTCATTTATTGCGTCGCTTGATTTGTAGCTGTTCGCATCACCCTGTTTTGTACGGCAAAATTCCGAGCCTGCCGTCATAAACGGGATACCCTGTGAAGTAAGGAGAAGTCCCATTACTTTCTTAACCTGTCCCCTGAGTGATGAAGACGTTGAATTCCAGCTTGATGAGCCGTTACTCTTTACAATTTTATCCCAGAGGATAAGGTTATCGTGAGCGTCGGCATAAGCAATTGTCTGTGAAGGAGCCTGAGCCGAAAAGCCCTTGCCCGTCACGCCGTTTGCAACCGTTCCGGTTTTATCGGTATTGCCCTGAACAAATCCCTTATCGGAACCGTCTGTGCTTCCCTTAATTGCATCACGGTAGCTGTCGCAGAACATACCTACTCTTGAATTGAGTGAACCTGCCCTTGACTGCGAGCAACCGTCGGAAATTGCAACTGTACCGCCTGTCCACGGTTCACCGTACATGAGAATCTTTTTACCCGAACCGTCTGAATAAAGTCCGTCAAGAGCAGAACGGATATCGTTCATTGTTGTGATATCGTGAATACCCATAAGGTCAAAACGGAAACCGTCAATGTGGTATTCCTCCGCCCAATACTTTACGGATTCAATCATATACTTTCTGTACATCAACTTATCTGACGCAGTTTCGTTACCGCAGCCTGAACCGTTTGAATATGCTGATGATGAATTCATTCTGTAGTAATAACCCGGAACAGTTCTGTTAAAGCAGGAATCGGTTGAGAATGTGTGGTTGTAAACAACATCCATTACAACTGAAATTCCTCTGTCATGAAGAGCCTGAATCATCTGCTTAAACTCAGTGATTCTTGTGTTGCCGTCATATGGGTTCGTTGAATATGAACCCTCGGGAGCGTTATAGTTCACCGGATCATAACCCCAGTTACGGTTTGAAGAAGAACTTGCAACATCTTCCTTTACCGAACCGTAATCATAAACAGGCATAAGCTGAACACAGTTAATGCCCTGCTCAACAAGGTAGTCAATGCCTGTTGAAACGGCTGATGAACTTGTGTCTGAATTAAGAGTTGTACCGCCCTCGGCAAATGCAAGATACTTACCCTTGTTATCCTCACTCACACCCGAGTTTTTGGAAACTGAAAAATCTCGCACATGAACTTCCCATACAGCCGCCTCGGATGCGCTGTTAAAGAGAACATGCTTATCGTCCGACCAACCGCTCGGATCGGTTGAGTCAAGGTCAACAACCATTGTACGGTTGCCGTTTACACCGACAGCCTGTGAGTAAACATCCTGTGTTTCCTTGGTTGTGCCGTTTACTGTTACAAGATATGTGTAATATTTGTTTTTGTAATCACCGCTCAGATTAAGTGACCAAACACCTGTTGAGCTGTCTTTTTTCATATCATAGGTGCCGATTGCCGAAGCGCCCGCCTCGTTGTCAGAACCTGTTGTGTAGAGCTTGAGCTTTACGGATGACGCATCAGGTGACCAGGTTTTCCATGTTGTGGAAGTTTTGCTGTACACTGAGCCGAGTCCCGATTCGTTATACGCTTTGCTTGCATAGCTTTCAAGATAGTTTGCATTGTAATAATTGCCTGCTGAAACCGATTCATCGCTTGTTACTGCCGCATTTGAGGCAAAGGCCGACATACCTGCAATCATGGACAGAGAAAGAAGAATCGATAATGGTTTGCGTAATCTCATATTTTCACTCCTAAATATTATTTCGCACAAAGTACCGCACGATAACTATATTTTAACATTTATAAATACCGTATTTTTCCTATTGAGAACTAAAAAAGCATCCTAAAGCCAAACTTTAAGAACGCTTTTTATACATTATGCACAAGTAAAGACTGACGCAAGGCAATAATTAACTATTATTACAATATTTCAGCAGTTAACTGTCGTCGATATGTTATTTGCCGTTTGCCGAAAAGTCTGACTGCGCTGAAATTATATACCATATGTAATACTTTGTTACATATTATTAAGATTTTATCGAACTAAAGTTTTTATTGTTATATAATTCTTTAACTGCGGTTTACATTCATTTGTCATTATGTACAATTTATTACTGATACATCACTGTTTGTTTACAAATCAACAATATTTTTGTAATAATATTGACAATATCGCAACATAATAGTATTATTATCTTGTGACCGGTTGTCATCCGGAGGGAAAAATGATAACCTACAAATTAAATCATACACCTGAAGACGGGTTTAACACCTTTGGGATAAGTGCATTTTGCGGCAAAAAGCTTATAAAATCCGTGTCGGGAATCAGCGAAAGCTTTCGTGAAATGACGGAGCTTGTCGAAATGTGCAACGAACTTGAGCTTGAACTCTGCCAGCTTGACGATATCATCGAAGATTATCTTACTGATTTCACACTTTAATTTGCAAAGACTTTAACTTTTGTCATAATCGTGGTACAATAGTGTTTAATGTTCTATCAGACATTATATATCAGACAATAAGGTGATATCATGATTTGCAATTTATGCCCGAGAAAATGCGGTGCGGTTCGTACTGCCCACAGCGGAAACGGATTTTGTAAAATGGGAGAACTGCCCGTTGTTGCAAGAGTTGCTCCGCACTATGGCGAAGAACCGTGCATAAGCGGCACAAAGGGCAGCGGAACTGTTTTCTTTTCAGGCTGTACAATGAGATGCGTGTACTGCCAGAACTACGAAATTTCAAACGAGGACGGCGGAAGAACCATTACTCCCGAAAGGCTTGCGGAGTGCTATAAAGAGCTTGAGGACAAGGGCGTGCATAACATCAACCTTGTAACGGCTGACCATTTTGCACACGCTGTTGTTAAAAGTCTTGAAATTTACAAACCGAGAATTCCGATTGTATATAACTGCAGCGGATACACAAGTCCGAAAACTCTCAGTATGCTTGACGGACTTGTTGACATTTATCTTCCCGACTTTAAATATGCAGATGATTTTCTTGCGGTAAAATACTCTTCCGCACCGAATTATGTCAACACGGCTGTTGCCGCAATTCACGAAATGACTTTTCAGGTTGGTCTGCCGCAGTTTGACGATGATGGCATTATGAAAAAGGGCGTTATCGTAAGGCATCTGATTTTGCCTGCCCACACAAAGAACAGTCTTGAAGTGCTTGATATTGTAAAACGCAGATTTGGCGATCAGGTTTTGTTAAGTCTTATGTGTCAGTACATTCCTATGGGCAAGGTCAGCGACAGGGAGTTTTCACGAATTAACCGTAAAATCACACGCAGAGAATATGACAAGGTAAAGCTTGAAATGATGCGACTGGGAATTGACGGCTTTACACAGGAGCTTTCTTCCGCAGATGAAAGCTATGTCCCCGAATGGGATTTTGAAGGATGATTTTTTGATTAATGGATCTCTTGTAGTGGCGAACCGTGTTCGCCAATCATTTCGTATGTAAATACGAAATGAGCAAAAAACAAGCTTTCCATAATAATCCAATTAATTTTATTGGAACATATGTATCCTGTCGAAACGATTTTACAATCGTTCCGATTGGCGAACGAGGTTCGCCGCTACGAATGAATACACAATTTTCTTCTTATTAAAATCTATGTGTTTGAACATATAATATCATCAGGGCGGGCGTCCAATGAACGCCCCTACCGATTTATTTTCAAAAACAAAACGGTCAAGAAACATTTTTTAGTTTCTCGACCGTTTTTTATTCAACCGTTTGTGACGGTTTTACATACAGGGTTTTGTTGTTGACATAAATTACCATACCCGGTTTTGAGCCGTTTGGCTTTGACACATAGCGAACAAGTGTGCAGTCAACGGGAACCTGACTGCTGTTTCTCGCCTTACTGTGATATGCCGCAAGCCGTGCCGCCTCATAGATTGCCGTGTCGGAAATCTCTTTGCCGTCCGAAACAACAATTACATGAGAACCGTGAATATCCTTTGTGTGCAGCCACATATCGTTCTTTGACGCTGTTTTCAAAGTCAGCTTATCATTCTGGCGGTTGTTTCTTCCGACAAGGATTTTAAAACCGTCGCTTGATTCAAATTCGAGTGGCGGCAAAGTTGTCTGACGGGGCTTTTTGCCCTTTTGAACCTTGAGATAGCCCTGCTCGGTAAGTTCCTCACGAATTTGCGCAAGGTCTTTTTCATTCTCCGCACGGTCAACCGTATCGAGAACCGAGTTAATATAATCAAGCTCTTCCCTGCCCTTTTCAAGCTGTTCTTTGAGCATAATTTCGGCATTTTTAGCCTTGCGGTAATCCTTGTAATACTTCTGAGCATTTGCCGAAGGTGAGATTGCCGGATTAAGCTTTATGCGTAAAATTGCGTTGTTCTCATCGTAAAAGTTTTCAACATCAACATACTCCGCACCACGCTCAATGCGATAGATATTTGCCTGTAAAAGGTCACCGCATATGCGAAGATGCTCACGGTCTGCACAGCGTTCAAGCTCACTCTTCTGCTTTGCAATTTTTCGTACAAGCCTTTCAAGTGTGTTGTTCAAAAACTTTGTAAGGCTTTGTGATTTCACCCTCATTCTGTCACGACTGTCACGAGCTTCATAGAATCCGTCAAGCAAATCGGAGAAACTTTCTTTACTCTCAACCTTTGCAAAATCGCCGTACTGCTCAACATTCATAAAGCAAAAGTCCATAGGCTTGCCGTCCTCACGATAAACCACAACAGGCTTGCCCGAACAATCGCTGCAAACGCTTTTCAGCTTTTCGATTTCAACTGCGAGTCGGTCAAAAAGCACACCCTCAATTCTGTTTGTTGCGCCCTCCATAACCTTGTATTCAATCTCACGGCATACAATTGGAGAAACGCCCTCAATTGTCCTTAACAGCGCCTTGTTAAGCGGCATTTCCGTGTCAAGATTTTTTACGGCTGTACACACATCAAGCACCGAACATTTAAGCAGATTCAGCTTGTTCTGCGATTCGGGAAGTTCGTATTTTATATTCGGCAGTACAAGTCTTTTACTGCTCATTGTAAGATCTACACGCTTGAGTGAATCGATGATGACGCCGTTTGAATCAACAATAATTATGTTGCTGTACATACCCATAATTTCGCATACAACAGTTATCATCACAGTATCGCCGAGTTCGTTCACGCACTCGAAATCGAGCATAAGAACACGGTCGCAACCGTTCTGGCGAAGTCCCACAAGCTTTCCGCCGCCGATTCTTTTTCGCAAAAGCATACAGAACATCGGAGGTTGTGCAGGATTTTCGGGTGTTGACGAACAGAAGTTCACTCTCGGTGAATTTGCCCGTGCAGAAAGCAACAGCTTTTTGTTGCCGGAAAATGTTCTAAGCCCGAATACAAGCTCCTCTCTGTTCGGCTGATAAATCTGCGACACCCTTGCACCGAGAGCCTCTTTTTCTATTTCACTTTTAATATGTCTTAAAAAAATTCCGTCAAGCGCCATAGTAACTCCGTAAATTATTTGTGATATTTACCGTTTGATGAAATCTCAAACGCACGGTAAATCTGTTCGCTTAAAATCATTCTTGCCATTTGGTGAGGAAAGGTCATTCTGCTCATTGAAAGACGGACATCTGCCCGTTTTTTAACCGATTCGTCAAGTCCGTAGCTGCCGCCGATAATAAAATCAACGGTGCTTTTTCCGCTTACGGACGCATTGTCAATCAGCTTTGAAAGCTCCTCACTCGACATAGACTTTCCCTCAATACACATTGCAACAACATAATCCGAAGGCGAAATTTTTTGCATGATTCGTTTTCCCTCAGAGAAAATAACCTCATCAATCTGCGACCTATTCGGTATGTTGCTCTTAATGCGTTCTTCCGAAAGCTCAATAATATTGAATTTACAAAATGCGGTCAAGCGTTTTGCATACTCTGCAATTGCGTCGGTAAAATATTTTTCTTTGATTTTGCCGATACAAATTATGTTAATCTTAATCATATTCCTCTTGTTTGTTTAAGGTTAAAAGATGATGGCTTTTGTTGTGCTTACACTCGGAGCAACATCAAGCGAATAATCGCTTTTGTACTTCATTCCGTTTGATGTGAGCAGGTCTACGGATGTTGACATTGCAAGCGGAACGGTATTATTTTCTTCGCTGAGATGGCCGAGCATAAGTCTTAAAGTTCCCTTTTCAACAAGGTTAACAAGTTCTTTTGCACACGCCTCATTTGAAAGATGTCCTCTGTTTGAAAGGATTCTCTGCTTTAGCGGATAAGGATAAAATCCGTTTTTGAGCATATTGATATCGTGATTTGACTCAAGCACAACAAAGTCGCTCTGCTCTGCGGCAGTTCTGACATCGGGTAACATAACGCCCATATCGGTTGCTATAAGTGCGGATTTTCCGTCGGGAGCAGTAACACGGTAACAACAGCTTTCCGCCGCATCGTGGGGGGTGTCAATTCGCTGAACACGCATATTGCCGATTACAACCTCGTCAGTTATAACATCTGCATCTGTGTTTGGATCAAGCTTATTACCTGCCCTCAAAGCATTGAGCGTACCAAGACTTGAATACACCTTAAAGCCGTAACGCTTTGCAAGCACACGCAACGCACTGCAATGGTCAGTGTGTTCGTGAGTTATAAAAACCGCCCCGATACTGCCCATATCAAGTCCGTTTGCAAGCATGGCATTTTCAATCTGCTTACATGAACGGCCTGCGTCAATCAGTACGCCTTCGCTTGCCGAACCTATGTAGTAGCTGTTACCCTTACTTCCGCTGAACAGCGGTACTGCTCTTGCCAAAACAATCAATCCTTATCTTTAGTGTAACGAATATGATAACACAAATTTTAAAATTTGTAAATTATCTCACAAAAAAGCCGTTCTCACAAAGAAAACGGCTTTGATTTCTAATTAAATTTTAGTCAGGCACCGAGCTCCTGCTCGTTGTCTCCTGTAAAATACACCTTTTTGATATCTGCACCAAGTCCTCTGAACTTTTCAACAACATCTTCATATCCACGCTCAATGAACTGAATATTTGAAATCTCTGTTGTACCGTTAATTTCAAGAGCGGCAATAATCATAGCCGCACCTGCACGAAGGTCGGTTGCCTTAACGGGAGCCGCTGTGAGCGGAACACCGCCCTCAATGATTGCCAGTCTGCCCTCAACAGAAATCTGCGCACCCATTCTGATAAGCTCGCTGACATACTGATAGCGATTATCCCAAACATTCTCGTTGATGATGCTTGTTCCGGGAACGCTCATAAGCAATGCGGCAAACTGCGGCTGACAGTCTGTCGGGAAGCCGGGATGCGGCATTGTCTTGATGTTACAGCGCTTAAGCGGAGCAGATGACGCATCGACCTTGAGAGCCTCATCATATTCCGTAATCTTAACACCCATCTCACGCAGCTTTGCACTGATTGATTCAAGATGCTTCGGTGTAATATTCTTTACCGTAATACAACCTCTTGTTGCGGCGGCGGCACACATATATGTTCCTGCCTCAATCTGGTCGGGAATAATCGAATAAGTAATGCCGTGAAGATACTCAACGCCACGGATTTTGATAACATCCGTACCTGCACCTCTGACATCCGCACCCATTGAATTAAGGAAGTTCGCAAGGTCAACAATATGCGGTTCTCTTGCGGCATTTTCAATAATGGTCTGTCCCTTTGCCTTTGATGCGGCAAGCATAATGTTCATTGTTGCACCAACGGACACAACATCAAGGTACACATGTGTACCGACAAGGTTGTCGCATTCTGCCTCTATAATCGCACCGTCAACAAGCTGAGTTGTCGCACCGAGAGCCTCAAAGCCTTTAAGATGCTGGTCAATCGGACGCACGCCAAAGTTACAGCCGCCCGGAAGAGCCACCTTAGCCTTGCCGTACTTGCCCAAAAGTGCGCCGAGGAGATAATATGACGCTCTCATACCTCTTACAAGGTCGGTCACAGCATTGCATGTGCGGATTTTTGTAGGATCAATATATAAGGACGAACGGTTGATTCGTCTTACATTAGCACCCATCTGCTGAAGAATTCTGCTGATAAGTGATACATCGCTGATGTTAGGAATATTTTCAATCTGACACGGTTCATCACAAAGAATAACTGCCGGAATAATTGCAACGGCTGCATTTTTCGCACCGCTGATTGTCACTTCACCCGATAATGGCTTTCCGCCGGTAACTACGAACTTCTCCAATTGTTACACCCCAATTAATGTGTAGAAGATACTTTTAACTAAATAAGCTAAATATCTGAAAATGTATATCTATATAGTGTATAAGTAAAAATCAAAAATTATACGAATCTAAAATTCATAATGAGAACTAATTTGTTACATTTTATTAAAAACGAACCCACTCGGTTACGCAGATGTAATTTAACAATTCTCTTACAGAAAATGATACTACAAAATTGTAGTAAAGTCAACGGAATAATAAAACTGTAATCTATTTTTGGGCAAGTTGTACTCAAATTATTAATTTGTTGCTCTTTTTGTTTTTAATATAACCAACCATGCTTTTTAAAACCGTTTTTTCCTAAAAAGAAGTAATTAATCAAAGCAATTTTTTGTAAAATTATTACAAATTGAAACAGTTATTATATTTTCTTAATTAAAAATTTGCAGGCAAATCTATCGTATATATTTATTCTTTGCAAATCAAACGAATAAAACAAAAATATCTAAAGGTAAATTTTTTAAAAATCACAGACAAAATGATTATTATGCCGAAAAAAAGACTTTACTGCCACTTGCATTGAATTTAAAACTTTTATCAATTATGATTGAAACAGAATCAGTCGGCAAGTGTCCTTTTACATTATAATAATGAATAATGACAAAATTAAGGCATTGCGACAAATTTTTAATTAACGGGGGATTCAGAATGAGCGAAACAGCAAAAGAACCGAAAAAAATAAGTAAAAGAAGCAGTGAAGAAAAAATTGAAATTATTGTTGCGATTTTTCTCGGAATAACCGCACTCGCCACAGCATGGGCATCGTGGATAGGTTCACTTCACGGCGGAAATCAGGCGACTAACTACACAAAAAGCAACAACCTCTCATCAGAGGGCAACTCGATGTGGAATGAGGCTTCTCAAAATCTTATGCAGGATATGATCACATGGAATGACATCAATGAGGCAAACCTTAATTACCAATATGCGGAATCTAAAAACGATAAAGCGGAAATGGAAAAATATCAGTACCAAATTGATCAGCTTATGAGTGATAACTGTACAGAAGAATTTCTTGAGGCAATTAATTGGGCAATGGATCAAAAGGAAAATGTAACTCCGTTTATGAAGGACGGTTACACCGAAAGCTATTTTGCAAAGGCACAAGCTACAATTGAAGAGTCGGACAAACTTCTTGAACAAGGTAAGAAAGATAACGCAAACGGTGACGCATTCGGTCTTGTAAGCGTAATTTACTCGGTTGTACTCTTTATGCTCGGTATCGTAGGCACATTCAAGAATCTTCCGAACAGAAGAATTGTGCTCGGTGTTGCAGTTGCAGGTTTTATTCTTGCCACTATATATATGTTTACAATTCCGATGCCGACAGGATTCAATATTCTCAGTTATTTCGGAATGGCATAAAACAAAATATTCTGTACTCACAGCGGTGAAAGCAAATGCTTTTGCCGTTGTTTTTTTGTAAAAAATCAAAAAAATATTACACTTTTCCCTCTATGTCTATTGACTTTTTAAAAATGGAATGCTATATTATAATTAACATATGAGCATATCTTCATATGTTCAAGTATAACTATTAACCTGAAAGAAAAAAAGGTGACACCTATGGAAAACAAAGAAAAAACAACCACTCCCGAAATGCCCGACATTGATGTGCTGTTTGAGCTTGCAGATCTTTTTAAGGTTTTCGGTGATTCAACCCGACTTCGCATTATGTACACCATTTCTGAAAATGAAATGTCGGTGCTCAACATTGCTGAAGTCCTCAACATGGAGCAAAGCACAATTTCTCACCAACTGCGTGTGTTAAGGCAGAACAAGCTGGTGCGTGTTCGCCGTGAAGGAAAGCAGATTTATTACAGCCTTGACGATGACCATGTGAAACGGATCATCGAAATGGGACTTGACCATGTTCTTGAATAAGGGGGCAAACATATGAGGTACAAATATCAGCTTGACAATCTCAACTGCGCTCATTGTGCAGGCAAAATTGAGGCTAAAATTGCAGAAACAGACGGCTTTGAAGATGTAAGCTTCAATTTTGCGACAAAACTCCTCAACTTCAAAAGCGAAAAGCAGAACCCTGTTTCCGAGATTCAGGCAATTTGCGACAGCATTGAGGACGGTGTAACCGTTGTTGACAAAACTCCGAAAATCAATCTCAAAAAATACACCTACACTTTAGACAATCTCAATTGTGCTCATTGTGCGGGCAAAATTGAGGCTAAAATTGCAGAAACAGACGGCTTTGAGGATGTAAGCTTTAATTTTGCGACAAAGCTTCTCAACTTCAAAAGCGAAAAGCAGAATCCTGTTTCCGAAATTCAGGCGATCTGCGACAGCATTGAGGACGGTGTAACTGTTGTTGACAAAACTCCGAAAAATGATATCACAACAAAGGCAGAACCCAAAATCACGAAAAAGAAAATCAACCATGACACAATCTTCCTTGCAATTTCAATTGTACTTGCTGTAGTGTCCGAAATTCTCCACCTTACACTTGACGGTGTTACGGCTGTTCATTATGTTGTACTCGCAGCGTGTTTTGTTGCAACACTTCTTTCGGGTTACAAGGTATTCATCAAGGGTGCAAAAAACATTCTAAAGCTGAGAATTGACGAAACAACGCTTATGGCTGTTGCGGTAATTGCGGCATTCTGTCTTGGCGATTTTGTTGAGGCGGCAATGGTAACAATCCTCTTTTCTATCGGTGAAATTTTTGAGGATCGAGCAGTTGACGCATCCCGCCGTGACATTGAAAAGCTTGCAAACATTCGTCCCGATACAGCAACAATTGTTGTTGACGATGCGGAACAGATTGTTCCTGCCGAAAGCGTTGAAATCGGAAGTATCATTGAAGTCAAGCCATACGAAAGAGTTCCGCTTGACGGCATTATTATCAAAGGTAAAACGACTCTCGACACATCGGCTCTCACAGGCGAAAGCCTTCCTGTTGACGCAGGCGAGGGCAGTGAGGTACTCAGCGGCGCAATCAACGGCAGTAACCTTATTACTGTCAAAACCACAAAACATTTCGGCGACAGTACCGCAACAAGAATTCTTCAGCTTGTTGAAGATGCCGCCGCTCAAAAGGGCAACAGCGAAAAGCTTATTTCAAGATTTGCCTCTGTTTACACACCGGTTGTTGTACTCATTGCAGTTGCAATCGCAGTAATTCCTCCGCTTTGCGGACTCGGAGCATTCAGCGAATGGCTCTACCGTGCGCTTGTTTGTCTTGTAGCGTCATGTCCGTGTGCTATTGTTATTTCCGTACCTCTCTCCTACTATTCTGGTATCGGTGCGGCATCCGAAGTCGGTGTACTCATCAAGGGCGGAAAATATATTGAGGCTCTTGCAAAAGCAGATACATTCGTATTCGATAAAACAGGCACACTCACAAGCGGCAAGCTCAGCGTAAACAAGGTTAATACGGTCGGTTCATACAGTGCTGACGAAGTTCTTGCTCTTGCCGCTGCAAGCGAAAAATATTCCGCTCATCCGATTGCCTCCGCAATCAGAGAAAAGGCAAACGGTCTTGAACTTCCCGAGCTTTCCGACTACAGCGAAAGTGCCGGTCACGGAACAAGCGCAGTTTATAACGGCAAAACTATTCAGTGCGGCGGTTCAAAGATTCTTTCGGACGAACAGAAGAAGATTGCAAATAAAGACGATTCTGTTTTCGTAATTTATGACGGTCAGCTTATCGGTTCGCTCAATGTCAGCGACACGGTAAGACCTGAGGCAAAAGAGGTTATCTCACAGCTTAAAACGCTCGGTGTCAAGAACACGGTAATGCTCACAGGCGACAGACAACAGCCTGCCGAAAATGTTAAAAATGAACTCGGACTTTCCGAATGTCATGCAGAGCTTCTCCCTGCTCAAAAGCTTGAACTTTTCAAGGGCTTGAAGTCAAAATCTAAGGGTGCTTGCTTTGTGGGTGACGGCATCAATGATGCCCCTGTTCTTTCGGCAAGCGACTGCGGTATCGCAATGGGATTCGGCAGTGAAGCCGCTATTGAAGCGTCAGACGCAGTTCTCGCATCAGGCACACTCAAACAGCTTCCAAAGGCAATTAAAATTGCAAGAAGTGTTATCAACACTGTCAAGGGCAACATCATCTTTGCCCTCTCAATCAAGGCTCTTGTAATCATCCTCGCCGCATTCGGTCTTGCACAAATCTGGATGTCTGTTATCGCCGACACAGGCGTCAGCGTAGTCTGCGTACTCATTGCCGCAAGACTCCTCAAAAAGAAATATTGATTTTTTTGCAAATCATATCATTTATTATGATAAAGCACCGTGAGCTTTCACAAGTTTCACGGTGCTTTCATTTGCCAAAATTTTTCTAAACATAATCTTATATTATAGTATTTTAAAATCATTGACTTTTATAATTATATAAATTATAATGTTTTTGTCAGTGCTTGTAACTGATAAATAAACTTTGGAGAGATTAATTTGAAAAAGATATTTTTATTATTAGTAACCGCTTTATTTTTACTTTCATTATATGGATGTAACACTTCTTCATCAAGCAATAACCCCACTGAACAAACAACCGTAACGGATACAGATGATTTATCTCTTGATTCAGATATTGAAACAACAGAATTAAATCATGATTATGAAATTTACAATAACGGCAAAAAGGTGGATACTTTAAATCTTTACGGCTTATTTAAACAAATTGATAACGGCTTCATATATTCAAAAATCAATAAAGACTCTCCAAATGAAATGGAATACTACAGATATTATTTAGATAAAAAAAACAGTGTAAAACTTGGTTCAATAAAAAACTGGTCTATGCAAATTCACGATAAAGCTTATGTAAATAATCACCTTTGCTTTACGTCAAGCACGGGCGACATTACAGACGAAGAAAACAGAACTCTTGAATTTATTGATATCGACCTTAATAAAAACAAAATGACGACTGTATTTTCTGACAAAGGCGGATTTCCATATGACACTGTTACAGGAGCAGACAATCTTGTCATAATCACAAAAGTATTAAACAACGGTACTTCTTTGGAACTGTATGATACCGAAACTCAAAAATTCAAGCAATTAAAATATTTAGAGTTTGATGATAAAAACAGTATCGGGGAAACTATAAGAAAAGTTTCAATTGACAAAAGTACAAAAACAATCTCTCTTTTGGTTTTGGATTGCATTTCACAGAACGAAGCTTCTTTAAAAATAGAAACTTATGACTATGATATGAATTTTCAAAAAAGCTATGATATATCCAACATTTCAGATGATTCAAACGAATTAATTCAGGGCGTACAGGTTTTTGATTTTAAAAACAATTATCTATTCTATCAAAATTTCAGCATAACAAGATGTATAGGATATATAGACAGCGATAAGCTGAAAAAATCCGACATATCAGAAGATGTAGATGATACTTTTTCAATAGTATCCGCATCTGAAGATGACAGTGATACAAATTTATTGTATAAGAGGGCGGAATCAAGTTCAGAAAATAACTACATATATCTTTTTGATACAACCAACAAAACAATGAAAGAAACAAAATTTAATATTGAAGAAAAAGGGTACACTATAGGCGGTATATCACGGATAGGAAAAGATAATTTGATGATATTGATGTCCCCTGATAATGCAGACAAAAAAAGTGACCTTAATTCAAGAATATACTTTACAAAACTAAGCGACTTAAAATTTCAGTAAACAGGGAGTAAAAAACAATTAAAATTCATTTTGCAAATTATCTGTCAAAATCCTGCAAAAAATTTAATTTATGGGCAATACTGCTCTTTACTTTTTAAGGTATTTATTGTATAATTAGCGGTAAAGCAAAAAGGTATATTTAATGTTACAAAACACCTTTCGCTCACAATAAATAAGGATAGGAGGGACAAAACATAATGATCAGCGGTGCTGAAATTATGGTAAAATGTTTGGAAGCCGAGGGCGTTGACATAGTCTTTGGTTATCCCGGTGCGGCTATTTGCCCATTTTACGATAAAGTTTACGATTCGAGCATTACCCACATTCTTGTTCGTCAGGAACAGAACGCTGCTCATGCGGCAAGCGGCTATGCAAGATGCAGTAATCGTCCCGGTGTTTGCGTGGCAACTTCCGGTCCCGGTGCAACCAACCTCATCACAGGCATTGCAACCGCCTATACGGACTCTATTCCGATTGTTGCCATTACAGGTCAGGTTCGTTCCGACCTTCTCGGCAGAGATGTCTTTCAGGAAGCTGACATCACAGGAGCTTGTGAACCGTTTGTAAAGCACAGTTATCTCGTCAGCAAAACAGAAGACCTTCCGAGAGTTTTCAAAGAGGCTTTCCATATTGCCTCAACCGGCAGACCCGGTCCTGTACTTATCGACATTCCCGTTGATATTCAGGAAAATGAAATTGAAAGTTTTGAATATCCCGAAAGCGTAAACATTATCGGTTACAAGCCGAACACTAAGGGACACGCAATTCAGGTTAAAAAGGCTGTTGAGGCCATCAACGCAAGCAAGCGTCCTGTTATCGTATCAGGCGGCGGCGTGCTGAGTTCGGGTATCAAGCTTAAACTTCAAAAATTTGCAGAAACTACGGGTATCCCCGTTATTTCAACTATGATGGGCATCGGTGTTATGCCCAGCGAGCATGAGCTTTATCTCGGAATGCTCGGCACTCACGGCAAGGCTGTTGCCAACCGTGCTCTTCACGAAGCCGACCTTGTAATCGTATGCGGTGCAAGACTCGGTGACAGAGCTGTTGCGGCTCCCGACCAGATGAGTGAAAACACAAAGGTAATTCACATTGACATTGACCCTGCTGAAATCGGTAAGAATGTTAAAACAGAAATTCCGATTGTAGGCGATATGAAAAATGTCATCAATATGCTGCTTGACAGCATCGGCGATTACAAGGTTACAACAATGTGGAGCGAAACCGTAAAGAACTGGAAAAAAGACCTTTACCGTGAGCCTCCCGTTTTTGACGGCTTTGTTGAGCCGAGAACACTTGTCGGTCATCTCAGTGCAATGTTCCGCTCAAAGGCAATTCTTGTTGCCGATGTAGGACAAAATCAAATCTGGTGTGCAAACAACTTCCGTATTCGTGAGGGCAGATTTCTCACAACAGGCGGTATGGGTACAATGGGTTACTCAATCCCCGCTGCAATCGGTGCAAAGTTTGCAAGACCCGACCGTGATGTTATTGTAATCTGCGGTGACGGCAGTTTTCAGATGGGGCTTAATGAGCTTGCGACTATTGCAGGCAATCAGCTCGGAATTAAAATCATCATTATGAAAAACGCACGACTCGGAATGGTTCGTGAACTTCAGGACAAACACTACGGCGGCAGACACTCCGCAACAATTCTCAACGGTGATCCCGACTTCTTGAAGATTGCCGATGCTTACGGCATTGACCATGCAGAGGCTCATTCAAACAAGGAAGCCGAAAACATCATCAAGGGTATTGTTGATTCGGAAAAGCCGTTCATTCTTGTTTGCGATGTTCACCCCGACACTCCGTCAATTTAATGAGGTGATAAAATGCAGTATACATTATCAATACTTGTTGAAAATCAGGCGGGCGTTCTTTCAAAGATTTCGGGACTTTTCTCTCGCCGAGGTTTTAACATCGACTCACTCGCAGTAGGTGTTACTCAGGACCCGTCGGTTTCCCGAATCACAATCGTTGCAAACGGTGACGAGTACATTGTTGAACAGCTTGAAAAACAGCTCAACAAGCTCATTCCCGTTATTAAGGTAAAAAGGCTTAACGAGGGCGAATTTATCAGCCGTGAGCTTGTTTTAATCAAGGTTCACTGCGCCGCCTCAAAAAGAGCCGAAATTGTCAAAACGGTTGAAATTATGCAGGCGAAAATCGTTGATGTATCCCCTTCGTCAGTTACCGTTGAGTACTGCGAATGTGCAAGCCGCATCAACACGCTTGTTGACTTACTCAAGCCTTATGGTATCCGTGAGATTGTAAGAACAGGTACTGTTGCCATCGACAGAGGCACAGCTTCGGTTTCCGTTTAATCTTACAGTTAGCATATATTTTAATTTATATGCCGCGTTTGCGGTAAGGAGGACTTTAATATGAAAGACTACACAAAAAACATGACAGCACCAATCTACTATCAGTCAGATTGTAACCTTGACCTTCTCAAGGGTAAGAAAATTGCTATTATCGGTTACGGCAGCCAGGGTCATGCACACGCTCTCAACCTCAAGGATTCAGGTTGCGATGTAATCATCGGTCTTTACAAAGGCAGCAAGAGCTGGGCAAAGGCTGAGGCACAGGGCTTTAAGGTATATACATCAGCAGAGGCTGCAAAGCAGGCTGACATCATCATGATTCTTATCAACGATGAAAAGCAGGCAGCTCTTTACAAGAACGACATCGAGCCAAACCTCGAAGCAGGCAATATGCTTATGTTTGCTCACGGCTTTAACATTCACTTCGGCTGCATCAATCCTCCAAAGGATGTTGATGTTACAATGGTAGCTCCTAAGGGACCGGGTCACACAGTTCGTTCAGAGTATCAGGTTGGTAAGGGTGTACCTTGCCTCGTTGCTGTTGAGCAGGATGCTACAGGTCAGGCTAAGGATCTCGCACTTGCATATGCACTCGGTATCGGCGGTGCAAGAGCCGGCGTTCTTGAAACAACATTCAGAACAGAAACAGAAACAGACCTCTTCGGTGAGCAGGCTGTTCTTTGCGGCGGTGTTTGCGCACTTATGCAGGCAGGTTTTGAAACACTTTGCGATGCAGGTTACGACCCAAGAAACGCTTACTTTGAGTGTATCCATGAGATGAAGCTCATCGTTGACCTTATCTATCAGTCAGGTTTTGCAGGCATGAGATATTCAATCTCTAACACAGCTGAGTACGGTGACTACATCACAGGTCCAAAGATCATCACAGAGGATACTAAGAAGGCTATGAGAAAGGTTCTTTCTGACATTCAGGACGGTACATTTGCTAAGGACTTCCTCCTTGACATGAGCGATGCAGGTTCACAGGTTCACTTCAAGGCTATGAGAAAGATCGCTGCCGAAGCTCCTGCCGAAGTATTCGGTAAGGAAGTTAGAAAGCTCTACAGCTGGTCTGACGAAGATAAGCTCATCAACAACTAATGTTTTTTAGTTCGTGAAGTTAGTTTGATATATTCAAATTTCTATCACCCGAGCGTTACATAGTATAAATTAACGGTTCAGTCAATTTGGCTGAACCGTTTTTTTGTTGTGCAACAAAAGGGTTCAGCTTTTTACGGCTGAACCCTTTTGCAGTTAAAACTTATTAATTTTTAAATAATCAATACTTCTCATAGGAGAAAGAATTATATGCGTCAATCAAAGACTGCTTATTCTCAGCTGTAGTATTCTCACTCCATACGCTGTTATCACCATAACCTGTCGCAATAAATTCGGTAAACATATGTGCATTTACGCAATTATTAAACTGTTTAAGGTTAATTTCGTTATATTTTGCCCGTGAAATATTTTTGTCATTACCGTCAAAATAATTATAATAAATATTATTATTTGATTCTTCGCCTACGCCTCTTGCCGAATACATATTTGCAAAAAGATTCTCTCCGTCGTATGTGATTATTGAATTACCCGACCAATAGTAACCGTCATCTACATTTAAAGATATCTTTAGGTCGTGAACCTCATACTTTTTGGCAGTTTTATTATAGTATATCGAAAAACCGTCGTTAACATTTCCCACTCTTTTTAACTTACCGTCTTCAAATTTGTAAACAACGGAATGGAAACCATACTCTTTGGAATCAGACTTTTGTGCAACAAGTTCCGGAACTCCGTCAAAGTCGAAATCCAAAAACATAACACCTGACAAATTGTGATTACTTCCCAAACTTGGCATCCATTCATCAGTATGATTCATCATATAATTGATAAAAGCGTCCCTTGTTTTATCGGATGTCTTATATCTGTATGTTACACCGGTTGGGTTAAACATCGTAGTAAACTTTTTACCGTCTTTTGAAACACCTCTTACCGTATAAGTGTTACTGCCGGACTTTGCACCCTTGTGAACATAATAGTTGTCATAAGTTTCTGCTATCTTCTTCCAAGAACCGTTTTCTTTAATATAAACACGGAACTTTGGCGCATCTCCCGTCCAATGCATTTCAACACCGTTGTTTACTGCACCAATGCTGTAAATTTCGGGACAATCCTGATGATTGCCAATAGGCGTACCCTTTGAATCGTAGCCGCTTGTAAAACTTTTGGCATCCTTGCTGATACAACGAACCGTGTAATAAATATCATCAATGCTTAAATCAAATTCCTTTGAAACAACATTCATATCAAGCATAGTCGTGCCTGTTGTATCGGCAAGTTTTGTCCAACCGTTTCTGTCCTTGTAGTACACACGATACTTCTCTGCACCTGCAACCTTGTTCCATGTCAGCTTTACGCCGTCATATGTGACCTCAAGTTTTGAAATTTTCGGTGTGGCAACATACTTTACCGACTTGCCTGTCGGGTTATAACCGCTTGTAAATTTCTTTGCGTCTGATGTGATACATCTTACAGTATAAGTGTAATTTCTGCCGGATGAAACATCCTTGTCGATATATGAGGTTGAAGTTGTATCGACCATTCGTGTCCAACCTTTACGGCCCTTGTAGTAAACTCTGTATTTAGCCGCACCGTTCACTTTGTTCCATGTTAGCTTTACACCGCCGTAAACGCTTTCGGCTTTTGAAATTTTCGGAGTTGCCAAGCTTGCCCTTGCAACCTGTGCATACTGCACGGGTGTGTTAAGCGGTTCAACCGCATTTGCAGAAACTGCCGAAACCGCAACCGCAGACATCGACATTACCGCCGCCATAGCTATAGGTAAAAACTTTTTCATAGTTATCCCTCACTTTGTAAATATTCTACGCATTATTAAAAACTTTCGCTAAATTTTTATGCAAGTTAATTGTAACATTAAATGATATAAAAAGCAATACATCTTGATAAACTATCACAAATTTTTTAAGCTAAAATAAATAAACCGCTCTCAATAACGAGAACGGCTTTTATTATGTCAAAGCCTATGAGCATCAACATAAAATTTCATCAAAGCGGGCGGATAATATCCGCCCCTGCAGAATTGTTCTAATGGTAGCTATATTACGCTCGGGCATAAATATTTTTTATTTGTCAAACTTCTGTCACCAGAGCGTTGTATAGTACGAATTAACGGTTCAGTCAATTTGGCTGAACCGTTTTTGTTGCGCAATAAAAGGGTTCAGCTTTTTACGGCTGAACCCTTTTGCAGTTAAAACTTATCAATTTTGACAATCAATATTTGTCGTAAGAAAAAGCGTTATATGAATCGAGAAGGTGCTGTTTCTTCTGTGTTTCACTATAATTATTCCAAAGTTTTGGATAGCCGTCAACAGAACAGCAAACAAACTGACTGTACATATGTGCATTTACACAATTACCGAGCACACTCATATTTGTGGCATTATATGCCTGTTTTGTTGTTCTTCCGGTATTATTGTAATAATGGTATTCCAATCCCCGACTTTCAAGAGCCAAATGAGCAGAAGAGTATCCACGAACAACCAAAACTGTGCCGTCATAATTCAATGTATAGTTTTCGCAGTCAAGATAACGGTCAACATTTGAGGTTGACAATTCAACGGCATTAATTATATATTTCTTAGCAGATTTGTCATAGAAATAAGTCAGTTGATTCGGGATATAAGTTCTATAATCATCAAATCCGACTAACGAGAACTTTCCATTCTTAAAGGTATACACCTTTGCCTTCAAATAGTATTCCTTATCTCCTGCTTCCTGTACTATAAGCTCAGGAACACCGTCAAAATCAAGGTCTGTAAACTGCACACCTGCCAAAGCAATGTCCCCCACCTTGAGTTCAGGCAACCACTCCGATTCATGTTTAAGCAGATAATCTATATATGCATCTCTTGTTTTGTTGGTTGTTTTATACTTAAATACAACACCTGACGGATTATAGATACTTGTAAATTTCTTGCCGTCCTTAGAAACACATCTTACGGTATAAGTGTAGGTCTGTCCTGCTTTTACATTTTTATGAGTGTAATAATTATTTGTTGTATCAGCAAGCTTTTTCCACGAACCTTTTTCTTTTACATAAATACGATACTTTGAATTATCTTCGCAAACATCTGTCCATGAAACTGTAATTCCGCCATGCATTGAGTCAACACGAACAATTTCCGGACATTCATTGCCTAAATTCGCCTTAGAACCTTTTGTATCATAACCACTCTGAAAAACCTTGCCGTTACTTGAAATGCAACGAACAGTATAAATATACTGACCGTTTACAGAACTATCTTTTACGCTGAGTTCTCTTGAAACAAGTCCCTTGTCAAGATAACTTGTACCTTTTGTATCTACAAGTTTATTCCAACCGGTAGCATCCTTATAATATACACGATATTTTTCAGCACCTGCAACCTTATTCCACGCAAGCTTGATACCGTCATATGTATATTCTGCCTTTGATATTTTCGGTGTGGCAACATATTTTGCGCTCATTCCCACAGGGTCATAACCGCTCAAATACTTTTTAGCGTCGGAACTGATTGCTCTTACAGTGTATGTATAGGTCTTATTCGGCTGTAAATTTTTATGTGTCACAACACCTGTTTTGGTATCGCATACTTTTGTCCAGCCCTTACCTTCTGTTTTGCAGTACAATCTGTAATTTGTATTGTTTTCAGTCTCCCAAATCACCTTAATACCGCCGTTTACAACATTGGTTTCAAGTATTTTAGGAGCTTGATTATATCTGATACTTGAGCCTTTTGGGTTAAATCCACTCTCAAAACTCTTTCCGTCATCACTTATACACCTCACGGTATAAGTATAGGTTCCCATACCAACAGATTTATCAACTATAGAATTAGAAGTCGTATCTGATACTCTGAACCAATCTGACGAATTTTTCTGGTAAATTCTATACTTTGATGCACCGCTTACTTTGTTCCATGTAATTTTCACACCGCCGTTTACATTTTCAAGCTTTGAAATTTCGGGGGCGGCAATATATTTTACAGTTGTCCCCTTTGAATCATAACCGCTTGTAAAGCTCTTTCCGTCAGCAGAAATACATCTTACAGTATAGGTGTAATTCCTGCCCGATGAAACATCCTTGTCGATATATGAGGTTGAAGTTGTATCGACCATTCGTGTCCAACCTTTACGGCCCTTGTAGTAAACTCTGTATTTAGCCGCACCGTTCACTTTGTTCCATGTTAGCTTTACACCGCCGTAAACGCTTTCGGCTTTTGAAATTTTCGGAGTTGCCAAGCTTGCCCTTGCAACCTGTGCATACTGCACGGGTGTGTTAAGCGGTTCAACCGCATTTGCAGAAACTGCCGAAACCGCAACCGCAGACATCGACATTACCGCCGCCATAGCTATAGGTAAAAACTTTTTCATAGTTATCCCTCACTTTGTAAATATTCTACGCATTATTAAAAACTTTCGCTAAATTTTTATGCAAGTTAATTGTAACATTAAATGATATAAAAAGCAATACATCTTGATAAACTATCACAAATCTTTAAGCTAAAATAAATAAACCGTTCACAAAAGCGAGAACGGTTTATTTTATATATTCTGTTGATATTTTGAATTATTTAAAATAATTTCTGCGTTTTGCAAAAATCACACCGCAACCTGCAAGCATTGCAACAAGAAGAATTACCGCAACGCTGTTCTGTCCTGTTTGAACTGCACCGCCGTTGCTCTGTGAATTGCTCAGTGTGTCATTTGTAGCTGTGTCGCTTGTTGAAACAGGCTTAGTTGCCGAAGTTGCAGAAGTTGTATCGGGTACTGTTACAGGTTCGTCAACTGTTGCAACCGTAGTTGTAGGCTCAGTAGGAACAGTTGTATTCGGTTTATTAGATTCCAAACCAAAATTCATTTTTGACAATTCTTCAAGAATACTATCATCAATAACTCCGCTTTCGTAAGCCTCTTTAATTGAGTAAACATTGCCATTCTTATAAAGCATAACATCATCGTTATGGTTGTAATGATAAGTATAGTCACCAATTGTTTCTTCAATTGAATAATCAAGGCTAAAGCCTTCATTGTGCATAAAACATACTCCGCCGTCACTTGTTGAACCAACAATTTCAATGTTGAGATACTCAGGCTCTTTACCACCGTAATATGTATCTATCATTACCTGTCTGATTTCTGATGCAACATCCGATTCTGATATTTCATCAGGTGTAGCCGCAAAAGCTGTTGTTACAACCGAAAAGCACATTATAAATGCTATCAATGCTGTTAAAAATTTTTTCATTTTTATTTCCTCACCTTTTATTTATTCTATCTGTAATAATGGTATATGCAACAGATATTCAATTTACTTTATTATACCACTAAAATACATGTAATGCAATATAGTTGCTAAAAATTCACATAAAATAATCAGCAAAATAAAACCCGTTCTCAATAACGAGAACGGGTTTTATAGGGATTATTTAATTTGTAAATTACTCAAAATGATTTCTGCGTTTTGCAAAAATTACTGCACAACCTGCAAGCATTGCAACAAGAAGAATTACAGCAACGCTGTTCTGCCCTGTCTGCACAGCACCACTGTTGTTCTGTGAATTGTTCGGTGTGTCATTTGTAGCTGTGTCGCTTGTTGATGATGATTTTACATCAGCAGGAGGGGCTGGCGGAAGTTCTACTGTATAATATCTACGCATTACGCCGATATTGAAATCAACGAGTTCTGTAAGAATATCGTCATCAATTACGCCTGAGTTGTATGCTGACGGAATACTATATATTTTGCCGTCTTTGTAAAGCAAAGTTTTCTCTGATTCAGCAGTTCTGTAGCCAAATTCGCCGAGAATTGCTTCAATCATGACATCAGTTCTCGGAAGTCTATCGTTATACTTGAAATAAACACCGTCATCACTTGTTGAACCGACTATATAAATCTCAATATGGCTCGGTTTAACATCAAGATAATAAGTTTCAAGCATTGCTTTTTCAATTGCAGCCTTTATATCATAAGCGGGTGCTTCCTGATAAAAACTGTCATTCCAATCATCAATGTTTGCAACATCTTCGTCATTGATGATTCCGCTTTCGTAAGCATTCTTCATTGTGTAAATTTTGCCGTTGTTGTAAACGAGCAACTCATCAGCTGCAGTATATGAGTAGGTATAGTTGCCAAGCTGTGTTTCATAAGCCGCCGAAGTATAACTCAAATTATCGGTATGCTCAAAATACACACTTCCGTTTTCATTTCCGCCGACAATGCGGATTTCAAGCTCTGTAGGCTTGGTATCTGTATAGTAGTTGTCGAGCATAGCCTGTTTGATTATCGCCTGCATATCTTTTGCAGGTGCTTCATCAGGAGTTGCCGCAAAGGCGGTAACGGTTACTGCACAGCACATCATAACTGCGATTAAGATTGATAATAATTTTTTCACGAAATTTCATCCTCTTTTCTTCTAAAACTAAGCTGACCGTCAGCTTATACTAGGATTTTAGCAAAAAAAGAGGTGATTTTCAAGCAACTTTAGTTTACAAAAAATGCCACTTTCATAGCGAAAGTGGCATAAATGTTAATTTTTGTTATCAAATCAAACTGGATGAACCATATTTTTCTTGTCAAGCTTGTCGCCGTTGATGCCAACCTTGGCATTTCTTCTCTTTTCAAAGAAGTCGAGAGCAACCTTCGGGAACTGTGCATAAGAAAGAACATCCTCAGGCTGTTCAATCCACTGCTCAATCTCGCCGCGGAGCTTATCAAGCTCAGGCTCAAGCTGATCTGCTGGACGCCCTTTGATAATCTTCTTGTCACCGATAATCTTCTTCTGGAACTCAGGATCAATCGGCATTGGAGTTGTACCGTACTCACCTGCAACAAGTCCCTTGAACTCGTTTGTGCACATTGAGTAGCGCTTGCCTGTGATTACATTGAATACAGCCTGTGTGCCGACAATCTGTGATGTCGGAGTAACAAGCGGAGGATAACCTGAATCCTTACGAACACGGGGTACTTCTGCAAGAACTTCGTCAAGCTTGTCCTCTTTACCGGCCTGCTTGAGCTGTGAAAGAAGGTTGGAAAGCATACCGCCGGGAACCTGATAGATAAGAGCGTTAGCGTCTGTTGCGAGCATCTTAGGATCAAGAAGTCCTGACTTGATGTACTTCTCACGGAGAGTCATGAAGTAAGCACGGATGTCAGAGAACTGTTTAAGGTCAAGACCTGTGTCGAACTCTGTGCCTGAAAGAGCGGCAACCATTGACTCTGTAGGTGCGTGTGATGTACCGAGAGCGAGTGGGCTGATTGCTGTGTCAATGCCGTCGGCACCTGCCTCAACACCCTTCAAAAGACACATTGATGCAAGACCTGATGTGTAGTGGGTGTGGAGCTGAAGCGGAAGCTCCGGAACAGCGGCTTTGATAGCCTTTACAAGGCTTTCGGTTCTTGTCGGAGTAAGAAGAGCAGCCATATCCTTGATACAGATTGAATCTGCACCTGCGTCTGCAATTCTCTTAGCATACTCAACATAGTATTCATCTGTGAATACAGGACCTGTTGTGTAGCTGATAGCAACCTGTGCATGACCGCCTTCTTTGTTAGCGGCCTTGATAGCTGTTTTAAGATTCTTGATGTCGTTAAGAGCATCAAAAATACGGATAATGTCAATACCGTTTGCGATTGAACGCTGAACAAGGTACTCAACGCAGTCATCGGCATAGTGACGATAGCCGAGCATATTCTGTCCTCTGAAAAGCATCTGGAGCTTTGTGTTAGGGCAATGCTCTCTGATTGTGCGGAGTCTGTCCCACGGATCTTCGTTTAAGAATCTGAGGCATGAGTCATATGTTGCACCGCCCCAGCATTCGAGTGAGTAATAACCGATTTTATCGAGTTTGTCAAGAACAGGGAGCATTTCCTCTGTTGTCATTCTTGTTGCAATGAGTGACTGATGAGCGTCACGCAGAGCAGTTTCGGTAACTCTGATTTTTTTTGCCATTTTACAGCATCCCTTTCTCCGAATTATTGATTAGTTAAGTGTTACGAGAACCTTACCTGAGTCAACTGACTCACCCTTTGCAACATTAACTGTTGCAACTGTGCCGTCCTGCGGAGCCTTAACGGGAGTTTCCATCTTCATAGCCTCGATGAATACGAGGTCATCTCCGGCCTTAACAGCCTGTCCTGCCGAAACAACAACATTAACAACTGTACCGGGCATAGGAGCCTTTACAACAACAGAACCCTGAGCGCCTGCGGGAGCTGCCGGCTTTGCTGCAGGAGCGGGAGCGGCTGCCGGAGCAGGAGCGGCTGCTGCGGGAGCTGAAGAGCCACCGAGTTCTTCAACCTGAACATCATATGCTGTGCCGTTAACTGTAATTCTTAAATTCTTCATTTTTAGTATCCCCTTTTATTTTAACAAGTAATCATTTATCAGATAGTTGAATGCTTCTTTGAAAGTGTTGAAACACGCTTGCCCGAGAGCATATCAAGAGCAGAAATAAGAGTCTGACGGAGCTGAGCTTCTTCAACAATACCGTCAACATAGCCGTTCTGAGCGGCATTGTAAGCAGAAAGATTCTCGTCAGCAAACTTCTGAGCAACCTCAGCCTGCTTATCTGTGGCAACATTCATAACTTCGGGAGCCATAATGAATGCGGCAGCCTCAACATTAACAGGTGAAATAACCGCATTGGGAAGTGCGTAAACAACATCTGCATTAGCGCCTGTGCCTGCAAGAGCAACATAGCCTGAACCGATTGCCTTGCCTGTAACAACAGAAATCTTAACTGTTGTTGCCTCAGCATAAGCGGCTGATGCCTTTGTTGCCGACTTGATTGACTCAAAGCCCGGGCAGTTTACGAATGTTACAACAGGGAGTGAAAAAGCGTCGCAGAAACGAACAAACTTTGCTACCTTGTTTGCAGACTTGCAACCAAGCTCCTTGCCCTTTGTAACAACAATACCTACAACCTGACCGCCGAGTCTTGCAAAACGAACATTTGCTTCCTTGCCGTAATCATTGAAGAGCTTTACAATGCTGTTGCCGTCAACTGTTCTGCTGACTACACAACCGCAACCGTCCTCTGCAGGAGCTTCTTCAAATGACTGAGGAGCCATTGTGAGGTTATTCGACGGAAGATAAAGGATAAGTTCCTTTGCAGCCTTGATTGCCTTGTCTGCATCGTCACAAACGATTGAGGCAATACCGTTTTCAGCATTGTAAGCGGCATCGGAATGCTTGCCTGTTACCGAAAGTGAAAGCTGTGCGTCTTTGCTCATGATAACGATGTCTGCGCTTGCGGCGTTAAGAGCGTTTGTTCCGAGGCAAGTGCCGAGAACAACCGAGATCTGCGGTACAACACCCGAAAGTGACGCAGCCGCATTGAGAACATCACCGCAACCTGCGAGAAGCTCTGTACCCTGATTAAGTCTGCCGCCAACGCTGTCATAGAAACCTACAACAGGAGCGCCTGTCTTGAGTGCAAGACCATACAGCTTTTTAAGCTTGGCAGCCTGTGCCTTACTCATAGCACCGCCGCAAATGTCGCTGTTCTGTGCAAACGCATAAACAGGCATACCTTCTACTGTTCCAAAGCCTGCAACAACCTCGGCAAAACCTTCACCGGATTTTGCAAAGGCATCAATTTCACAAAAGCTGTCTGCATCAAAAAACGCCGTAATTGTCTTATAAGCGGAAGTTGCGGCAATTTCAGCCTTTGCCTGATTGATCTTTTCAATACTCATCTTAAAATCCTCCAATACCATGTATTGAATATGCACGAAAACTGAGCGTGCATACTAATTTTCTACACATACATTATACTCTATAATCTTCAAAAGTACAAGAAAAACACGCTGTACTATTTCAATTTTGAACACATTTAATAGTTATTACACCAAAACCGTAAATTTATTGTCAAATTAACGAATAGTTTTATTGACCGTTTCGGAAGTATTTTTCAAAAACGGAAAATTAAAGCTGTTTGCCGTTTAAAAACGGGTTTGCAAGCAGTTTTTTAACCTCTTGTTCGGTCAAATCTCTCCAGTCGCCCTGTTTGAGCATACCCATTTTAACTCCGCCGATCTGGGTGCGTTTGAGTCTTGCAACCTCAAGCCCGACAGCCTCGCACATTCTTCTGATTTCACGGTTCTTACCCTCGTGAAGAATCATTTCAAGAACTACTCTGCCCTGCTCCTTGTGAATTACACGGACATATGCAGGAGCGGTTTTCCTGCCGTCAAGCTCAACGCCTGTTTCAAGCTTTACAAGCTGATCCTCGTCAATTGACGGACGAACGGTTACTCTGTAAATCTTGTAAACATTATTTTTTGGGTGCATAACCTTATTCGCAAAATCACCGTCATTTGTAAAAACAAGCATGCCCTCGCTGTCTTTGTCAAGTCTGCCTATCGGATAAACTCGCTCGCCGACATTCTCAACAAGCTGTGCAACACACTTTCTGCCACGCTCATCATTCATTGTGGTAATGAATCCACGGGGCTTGTTGAGCATAATATATCGGTAATTACCGCCCTTCGGCACAACAATCCTCTTGCCTCTTACAAACACCTTGTCTGTAGGAAGAACCTTATCGCCGAGAATTGCGGTTTTGCCGTTCACCTTGACATGACCTCCGAGAATAAGCTCCTCGGCCTTTCGCCTTGACGCAATACCGCATTGCGCTATGAATTTTTGAAGTCTTATAGGTTCAATTTTAGCCATATGTAAATTCCTTTTTATTAAAATTTTCTGTATATTGCTGTCATGAAAACAGATTTCCTATTGCCGAAAATATTGACACACTCTTTTTATCCGATTTAATCTTTTCGCCTGCAACAATGTTGCATTTATAAAGCAGCTTTCCGCCGAGTGTATATTCAATTCTGCCGACCGATTCGTTCTTTTCAATCGGAGCATACAAAAAGCTGTCTATGAAGATTTTTTTCTTGATTTTATCGCAATCCTCACGCTTTAAAACGATTGTGTTGTTCTTCTCACCTGTAACCGTCACGCTGTCCTTATCACCGCCCACGCACGGAATATCGGCACAAAAGTCAGCGTCCTTGCAGTCAACTCCCCTGTACTTTTCAAAAGCGTAATCATAAAGAGAAATATGGTCATTCCAATCGTTACGGTCATTCAGAGTGACGCACACGAGCGTTACACCGTCCTTTTTTGCAGAGGAAACAAGGCACCGCCCTGCCGCCGTTGTATAGCCTGTTTTTCCGCCTGTACAGTAGGGATAAAGCGACAAAAGCCTGTTATGATTTGCATATGCGGTTTTCTTTGATTTCGGTTCAAGAAATTCAACGGTCACGCTCTTCTTAGCCGTAAGATTTGCAAAATCGTCATTTTCAAGTGCATATGACATAAGCAGAGCCATATCCTTTGCACTTGAGTAATGGTTGTCATCGTCAAGTCCGCTCGGCGTTACAAAATTGGTATTCGTCATACCGATTTGCTTTGCCTTTTCATTCATTCGTTGTGAAAACTTTTCGGGACTGCCTGAAATCGTATATGCCGCCGCATTCGCCGCATCATTACCCGACGCCATCATCATTCCTGACGCAAGGTCCGAAAGTCGGACTTTTTCACCGACTTTAAGATACATCGAACTGCCCTCGGCAACCATTTCCTGTTTGAAGGTTACTTCGCTGTTACAGGATGCCGCCTCCTCAAGCGTTATGAGAGATGTCATAATCTTTGTGGTGCTCGCAGGCTTCATTTTTTCATCTGCATTTTTTGAACAGATGACCGTGTTGTTATCGGGACAATAAAGAACAAATGCCTGTGCAGAAGTTGTGGGAGGAGTATCCTCCGCAGTTTTTGCGTCCATAAGCACAAACGGCATAACAAAGCACACCGCAAGCGAGATTATTTTTTTCATAAGGACACCCCCTGCATAAATCTATGCCGAGGGGTGTTGCAATATTACGAATCAGCCGTCAATATCGTCCTGTGTGATTTCGGAAAAATCGTCTGCGGATTCGCTCTTATCCTTTTTGAAAACTCCCTTTACCTTTTTAAGAACATCGGGAATCATATTAACGAGCTTGTCGGCTGTGCCTTCGTCCCTGTCAACGGAAACAAGTCTTACATCGCCCTGATAAACGGTAAGAAATGCAACAGGCTGAATTGTCACACCTGCACCGCTGCCACCGCCAAAGCAGTCTTTGTTTTCCTTTTTGGTAGGCAGATCCGAACCGCCTGCCGCAAAGCCGTAGCTTACCTTTGAAACAGGAATGATGAGTGTGCCGTCAGGCGAAGTTATAGGCTCGCCGATAATAGTATTGACATCAATCATTTCCTTGATTTTTTCCATTGTGGTATCCATTAAACTGCCGATAGGATGTTCCATAGCCATTCTCCTTTTTCAACAATATTTATATCAATCATTTTTAACTTCTGCAAGAAGTTTAATCCCCTTGATTCCGTGCTTAACGGCAAGACCGATAAGTCGGAATGCGAAAATTCTTGCGGCAAAGTCAAAGTTAATTTCTGTTTCTGCTTTTTCCGAAAAATTCGGATTTATGTCAACTCCGTAGCCTTTGCATTTTACAACACGGACAATTGTGCCTACTGCCGGATAAACAACAGCACAGTATTTGCCGTATTTTATAGCCGTGTCAGCCGCATCCTCACCTGCAACGCTGATACTCAGCGACAATTTTTTAACCAGTATGTGGCTGAAAAAGTCCTGCAATGCAGATACTGCAAGCTCTGCAACTTTTTTTATCAGGTTCAAAAACCACTCAATACCGTATTTTTTTATAAGGCTCGGCTTTTTTTCTGTCGCTTTTTTAGGTTGTTCGGTTTTCTGAGTTTGTTTTTTTGCTTTTTTCTTCTTCTTTTCCTTTTTGGGTTTTGCCGGCACAAGCTGAAGCTTTACAAATCCGATATACACGGCACACCAAAACTCCTCTTTATATGATGCACGCAAAGTAATCGGAATAAACATCACAAGCGCAATAAACAGCACAATTCCGAGTAGGATATATAGCCAAAGCAAAGGGAATTCCCCCTAAATTTTACTGCCTGTCAACAGGCTGATCGGCAAGCAAATCAATCTGCTCATTGCCGTTTTCAGTCTTTTCCTGTTCTTCACCGTTTTCTTCGGACTCCTTGTCCTCATCACTCTCAGGGAGCGGAGGAAGTTCGTCAAGACTTGAAATGTTAAAGCAACGCAAAAAGTTTTCGGTTGTGCCGTAAAGCAACGGTCTGCCGGGTAGCTCAAGTCTGCCCTTTTCTTCAACAAGTCCCTTTGTTGTCAAGCTGCCGATTACACCACTGCAGTCAACACCACGCACCTGCTCGACAAAAGCCTTTGTAACAGGCTGATTGTACGCAACAACTGCAAGAACCTCAAGAGCCGCCTGTGAAAGCGGAGTGTTTCTTCTCAAGTCCATAACGGTACGAATCTGCGGAGCAAATTCCTTTTTTGAAACCATCTGACAGGAATTGTCAAGCAATATTATAGTTATGCCCCGTCCTGACGCCTCATAATCATCAATCAGTGCAGAAATATGCTCTTTAACCTTTTTTTCGGAAATTTCAAGTGCCTGCGCTATTCGGGAAAATTCAACCGACGCACCGTTTGCGAACAAAATCGCCTCAATCGCACCACGAATATTTTCAACAGCCATTACTGCACCTCCTCATTTTCATTGTTTTCGTCCTCGTCAACCTGTGGCAAAGGCATTGCGTTTTTATCCTCAATCATATGAACAACGGCATTTTCACCGCTGCCCTCAATTCTGATACGCTTGCCCTTTACCAGCTCCAGCGTTGCAAGAAATGTTGCCACAAGGTCGCTTTTGCCCTCGCACACCTCAAAAATTTCGTGATATTCAAGCCTTTTGCCGTGCCAGAGCCTTCTCATAAGATGGATAATCTTACTGTTTACCGACACGATTTTATGCGACACAATGCCCGAAAATGCGTCTTTTGACGGCGGAAGCTTACGCTTGCCCCGTCCGACTGCGCTGACATATGCCTTTGCAATATCCTCACTCGGATGAATACGGTTGTAAGTCAAGTCAAATTCAACGGGAGAAGCCTCTCTGTAAAAGCTGTCAAAGTCATAAATATCGCCCAGCTTTGCCGCCATTTCACGGCAAACGGCATATTCAAGAAGTTGTCCCGAAAGTTCTTTCTTGAGTTCTTCAGCCTCTTCCTCATATTTTGGCAGGAGCATTACAGACTTGATATAGACAAGCCTTGACGCCATTGTCAGAAATTCCGATGCGATATCCATCTGATTTTCCTGCATCATATTAATCTGCTCCATATACTGGTCGAGCAATTCGGAAATGCTGATATCGTAAATATCTATTTTGTTTTTAGAAATCAGCGTCAGCAAAAGGTCAAGAGGGCCTTCAAATGCCGACAGCTTATATTGAAGTTGTTGTGTTTCCATAAATAAGTTTCAGTTATGATTTGATGTTACGAATGATTTTGAAATCAACCGACAAACGGCATATACGGCAGGCTTGCAAGCCAGCTGATGAAGTCAAGAATCTGATTGCTGAGCCAGTTAATCGGAGTGTTGAGAATTCCTACATAAAGGAGAACAAAAAGACCGATGAAGAAATACATCTGATATCTGTAAAAGAATTCAACAGCCTTGTCGGGTAAAAATACGAACAGAACCTTTGAGCCGTCAAGAGGCGGAATCGGGATAAGGTTGAACACAGCAAGTCCGACATTGCACGAAATATAGAAACTTAAAAACTGAATAATGTAATCACCGATTGTTGAAAGCGGAAAAGCACCCGTAAAAAGGATAATCGGATAGTAAATGAGGAGTCCGACAAAAGCCGCAACGATATTTGCAATCGGTCCCATAATTGCGGTGATTGCCATACCGACCTTTGGATTTTTAAAATTTCTCGGATCAATCGGAACAGGCTTTGCCCAACCGAATCCGAACAAAAGCATACACAAAGCACCCATAGGATCAATGTGGCTGAGCGGATTAATCGAAAGTCTGCCTCTGCCCTTTACCGCCTTATCACCGAGAAGTGACGCAGTAAAAGCGTGCGCCCATTCATGGAACGGGAGAATTAAAAATATAATAACGAGTACAGCCAATATTTCGGCAATTACCGAGCCGAAATCAAGGTTGCCGTTTCTGATGCCGTTAAGTAATAATGAGAGCATAAGAGCCTCCTGAAATCTGAATTTTTAGGTAACAATCGTGTAACTATATTTATTCCTAATTATATAATATATCGTCAAAAATTACAAGAGCAAAAAACAAGTTAAGAAATTTTCAAAAAACACTTGCATTTTCTCTCATTTTCTGTTATTATAACAAAGTTAGAAATAGAATTAGTTTTCTTTAAGGAGGTGCAGACGCATGGCAAAATGTGAATTCTGCGGTAAGGATGTAAAGTTCGGTATTAAGGTATCTCACTCACACAGAAGATCAAACAGAACATGGAAGCCCAACGTACAGCGTGTTAAGGCTATTGTTGACGGTTCACCAAAGCGTGTATATGCTTGCACCCGTTGTTTGCGTTCAGGTAAGGTTACCAGAGCTAACTGATTTTACAGATTACGAAACAGCTCCACTATTTACGGTGGAGCTGTTTTTTTGTATTTTTATCAGAATTTTAAACCTCAATCACAGCACAGAAAGAGGGCTGACCTTTGTTTGGTCAGCCCTCTTAATTATTAGTCTTTATCAGCCGTTAAAGGATTTCTTCTTTCTTACGAAGAACGAACATTACACAAGTTGAGCCGATGAGAAGTGTAAGAATTACAACAGCCAGAGGAGCTTCACCTGTCTGAACAGCAGCGTTTGCATTGTTATTGCCGCCGTTGTCAGATGTATCCGGAGTGTCGGATGTTGAGCTGATTTTCTTTGTTACAGGCTGTGTTACAGATGTTGCATCCTGTGAAGTTACAGGAGCAATTGTAACCTTAGTTGATTCCTGCGTTTCCTCTGTAGCCTTAGTAGCCTCAGTAGATGACTCTGCGGTTGAAGGCTCGGCTGTTGTCGGTTCTGCATAGGTTGAAGGAGTAAGCTCAGTTGAAAGATTATTACTTGCCACCGCAGCAACAGGATCTTTCTTAACTACTTCTTTATCAACAAGAATAACTTCTTTTGAACCGTCAGTCATTTCTGTGTCCGGATTTACTTCCGAAACACGAAGCACCTCAACAACAAGGTCAACCGTCGTCGAAACCGGTGCAACCTTTGAAATGTCTTTAACATCAAAAACAACTGTTGCAAAAAGCGTCTTTTCGCTAAAGTCATAAAGACCGAGATTACTTGCACCGAATCTTACATAACCAACGCCTTCCGACTTATTCTTGAAGTTTACATATACACCTCTGCCGTCCATTGTCGGGCAAACCGACTTAGCAGTATTCACATCAGCAACCGAAAGGATTGAAGGGTCATAAGAAATGTGCCACTGCGTGTCGAGCACATTCTTTGGAGACTGCATAATATATGTAACCGTTACCTGATTTGTAACTGCATTATACTTTGCACTTGCCATTGGGAAGTAATTAGATGTTGCATTTACTGTAAGAGCAAGCGAAGATTCAGCAGACGATGTTGTACCCTCTGTTGCAACGGGGGCATCAGTTGCAGACTCGGTTGTTTCCGATTCTGTTACAACCTCTGTTGTTGATTCGGCTGTTGTTTCCTCACCCGATGGGTTGTACTCTGTCGGGAACACACCGTCTTTGCCGTAATAATCACCGGCCTTGAGGTCTGCCTTTTTAGGAGCATTGCCGTATTCACCGTTACCGTAGTAGTAGAACCACTCACCGGCAAAAATCAATTCATCCTTATCGTTCTCGGAAGTAAATTCAGGATTGATAATATAAATCATATTATCAAAGCTTTCAACACCGTTGGGATAATAATCAGACTCGCCTTTTTCATAACCTTTAAAATTAATATCGGTTGTTCGATAAGCAAGTTTATATTCAGGATTTGTCGGATCGTCTGTACCTTTAAGAGCGTTGTTCCAGATTACTTTATCAACATCTGTCGGTACATCAGAACAGTAAACATTTTTGATATCAGCATTGCGAGCTGAATAACCCGGCCACGCTGAAGGAGTATCCGAACCGTTTTCCCAATAAACACCTGCATCAGATGTATATTTGTTTTCCCAGTCATCAGGCTTACAGAAATATATATGGTAGGTTTCAGTGCCCTCAGAAGGCACATAACTGCCTTCATCGTCCGTATCGGCAGAAACGCTTATTGCAGCAACCACTATCATTGCCGCTGTGAGCATAACAGCCAATAAAAGACTGATAACTTTTTTGGACATTTGTATTTCCTCCTTATGATTTTCCGACACCATACTTGTATCAGCATGACTATTATAGTATAAAACTCAGAAAAAATCAAGTGTTACAGGGCATTTTGGCGTCTGAAACCTATTGTAATAATCACCAAAAATCACTGTACTGTTTTATAAGATTTCTTTATTACGTCTTATCCGAGCAAAGACAGTACACACAACTGCAAATTTTATCTATAATAAAAGCAAAAATGCCCTCCAAAGCGGAGGGCATCAAATAATTATGTATAATTATTTAAGATTATTCAAATCTCTTGCGTGTGTAAAGAACTGCACCGCCTGCAACGAGGAGAACTGCGAGAACTGCAGCTGCTGTTGTAGCACCTGTCTGAACTGCGCTGTTGTCTGTGCTCTTTGCTGTGTCAGCAGTTGAAACTGCGTTTGCAGAAGATGTTGGGTTCTGACCTGCAGTAGGAACTGTGTTCTTTGTAGAATCTGTCTTGTTGTCACTTGACGGAGCTGTTGTTGCAGCCTGATCAGGAGTAGCGGGCACAGAATTCTTGTCAAGAGTCTGAACAAGACCGGCTTCCTTAGCCATATCATAGTTAGGAAGTGAACCGTACTCATAGTTGCCTGTTTCTTCGTTAAGACCATAGTAGAAGTAGAACTCACCGGCATATGTTTCCTTACCTGTGACGCTTACAGAAGTGTTGTTAGGGTCAGTAACATAAATCATGTTGTTGAACTTCATTGAGATACCCCATTTAGGATGCTCAAAGAAGTTGTCGGCAAAATCACCGAAGAATGACTTATCATTACCGTCAAGTGCTTCCTGAGCCTTTGTCCAGAATTCACCGTCAAGCAAATCGTCATAAAGATCATCGTCGCCTTCTGAATAGTACTGGCAAGTAATATCAACACTCTGCTTAGCAGCCTTAAACTGTTCCTCAGTAAACTGGAAAGTTACTTTACCTGTTTCGGCATCTTCTGTTCTTTCACCGCCGTTAAGGTAGTTGTTGAAAATAATATTGGGAACATCTGTAGGAAGGTCAACATAGAAAATGTTATTTTCAACATTTTCAACCTGCATCTTATAACCCGGCCAAGCAGCACCTACTGACGTACCGTCAAGAGAGCCGCATGCGTCTGTACCGTTCCACCAGTATGCACCTGCATCAGCAGCATTGAACTTTTCACTCTTCCATGACTCAGGCATAAGGAAGTAAAGCCTGTGTGTTTCTTTTACGCCCTCACTCGGGACATAACGACCGTTTGTATCAATAGCTGCGGAAACGCCGATTACACCTACAAGAGCAAGTGAAAGAACGAGAGCGCATGACACTATGATACTGATAAGTTTTTTTGACATTTGAATCTCCTCCAAAAAAATTTCCGATTTCTATCGGTATGGAATCATTATATAACAAAATTTTCAAAATTGCAATCTTTTTCAAAAAGCTTAAAACAAAAAAATACACAAAATTGCAATCGCAATTTTGTGTATTTAGCTTGTATTATAAAAAATTTTCCTATAAAAGATATTTATCTGTTTTATTTATCCGCATCTGCGTCATTCGACATTGCATTATTGTCCGCCGCTTTGTTCTTTTTTTCGTCCTTTTTCTTTACGAAAATAATTGCACCTGCGGCAATCAAAACAACAACAATTGCAATTATAATAATTAATGTCGTATTTGAACCCGAACCGTTTGCAGAGCTCTCAACAACCTTTGTAACATCTACAACCTGACTATTCTGCTGAGTTGAGATGTACTTTTTCTCAACAACTACCGACTTATGGTCGTCTTTGTTAGGTGAGTTTTCCTCGCCCATTCCGTCAATGTAGTTTACAAAATCGCCCTGAATTTTTTCGGAATTTGCCGTATCATTATTTACTATCGGAACGGCACTATCCTCTACCTCTTTACCGTTCACCCAAAGCTTGCAGGTGATTTTATATGATTTGAGATATGTCATATCATCGCCGTACATATCCGAGATGAAATATGAAAGATCGGTTTTGCCTCCCTTGAGTACCTTGAATTCAGCAGAAACAAGAGCCTTATCACCGTTAAGCTTTACGGGATTCTGAACATCTGTCCATGTAAAGGTGTAAAAATTCTTTAGTTTAGGGTTGCCAATCGCATTTTTAAAGCTCTCACAGTTTATTGAATCGGCATTCAACTTCAAATATTCATCGTTGTAAAAGAAACTCATTGCGGCTCCGATTACTTCTTCTTTTGTATCGGTCATATAAATAGCATACTTAACCGTATCGCCGACTTTAGCTGTTACGGAATCCTTTTCATCTGTTGAAATGCTGATTGTAAGGTCATCCTCGGCAGCACTTGCAGGAATACAAAATGCTGACACGGTAAGTACAGCCACGAAGAGAATTGAAAGCATATTTTTGATTTTTTTAGACATTTTTTTCATTCCTTTAGTTTGATATCCCTATTATATATCATTAAGACTAAAATTTCAATGAATAATTTAACAATTCTCGGTGAAATTTATGTGAAAAGTAAATTAATTGCAGACTTACCTTCAAAGAAATGATATTTTAGAAATTATAATTCAAACTGATTTTCACAACATTACGATATAAAAAAACGCCCCTCGGAAAACCGAGAGGCGAAAAATTATTTTTTTAATCTGTCAACGCCGTTAACAGTCTTACAATAGGAAATTCAATTACTTATTGAATCTCTTTCTTGTGAAGTAAACAACACCTGTTGCAGAAACAAGAGCTAAGAGGATAACTACTGCCATAGAAGCATTACCTGTCTGTACTGCGTTGCTGCTTGTGCCGTTGCCGTTAACCGGTGTGTCAGAAGTAGCTGTGTCAGCTGTTGACTGACCCTTTGTTGCAGCCTGTGTAGCAGATGTAGCATCAGGTGTAGTAGGAGCTACTGTAGCAGGCTCTGTTGTAGCAGGCTCTGTTGTAGCAGGCTCTGTTGTTGTAGGCTCTGTTGTTGTAGGCTCTGTTGTTGTAGGCTCAGTTGTTGTAGGCTCTGTTGTAGCAGGCTCTGTTGTTGTAGGCTCAACATATGCCTCAACCTTAGCGTCTGAGTTAATGTTATCAAAGATATCATTAGCAATGTCGCCGTTAACTACTGCTACATATTCTGAATCAGCATCAACTGTGCCTGTTTCAGAATTGAGCTTACCAAGTGTAAGATCAATTACATTGAGGTCAACATTTGTTGTACCTGTACCGTTAACTGTGAACACAGCCTCAACAAGCTTCTTGCCACCTGCAAAATCATAAAGTGCAAGGTTTGAAGCATTGCCTGAAACATCATCCATATTTACCATGCCATCAGCGATTTCAGGCATTGTAAGTGAATCAAGTGTAAGGAGGTTCTTATCATATGTAAGAGCCCACTGTACTTCTTCAAGCTGTGCGTCCTTAGTGTCAAGGAGATAGTAAACTGATACCTTGTCGCCTACATTAAATGTGCCTGAACCGTTAGCCTGGCAAATATTAGATGTAGCGTTGATTGTTAAATTCTCTGCTGCAGGAGTTGAAGGCTCAACCTTAACAGTAGCCTTAGCGCCTGAGCGTGTTGAATACTCAAAGTTTGTAATGTCGAGTGTGATTGTTACATCAACGAGTGAATCTTCTTTAAAACCGGCAGAAACCGTGTCAAGGAACATGTTCTCACCATTGAATGTAAGGTCAAATTCTTCGCCAATTGGAGCAGCTGTGCCCTCCTCGGGAAGACCCCAG